>Ga0209382_10002287_pt1 | contig 28203 bp, 23 predicted proteins | sample SoiMetdeltSBSDD5_FD_187599 | JGI IMG/M metagenome (GOLD analysis project Ga0209382, IMG submission 187599) | Bulk soil microbial communities from a Populus tree surrounding site in Tennessee, USA - Soil MetaG P. deltoides SBSDD5 (SPAdes) (version 2) | ecosystem: Environmental > Terrestrial >... | reverse complement strand
CAAGGACGCAGTGCTTGCAGGTGCGTTGGACGCCGGCGGCGAATACGCGTGGCGCGTACGCGGCGAAGAGCACATGTGGACGCCGGACGCGATCGCGAAGCTTCAGCACGCGGCACGCGCGGCAAGCTATCCGACCTTCAAGGAATACGCGCGCCTCATCGACGACCAGTCGCGCCGTCACATGACGTTCCGCGGACTGTTCGAATTCCGCTTCGACCAGTGCGCGCCGGTGCCGATCGAGGAAGTCGAGCCTGCGGCGGAAATCGTTAAGCGCTTCTCCACGGGCGCGATGTCGCTCGGCTCGATTTCGACCGAGGCACACACCACGCTCGCCGTCGCGATGAATCGTCTCGGCGGCAAGTCGAACACCGGCGAAGGCGGCGAGGACCGCAACCGGTACGCGCCGGTGCAGCCGGGTGAAACCCTTGCGTCCCGTCTCGGACGAAGCAGGGTCGAAAGCGACATCGAGCTGAAGGCCGGCGACTCGCTCAAGTCGAAGATCAAGCAAGTCGCATCCGGGCGTTTCGGTGTGACTGCGGAATACCTCGCGAGCGCCGAGATGCTGCAGATCAAGATGGCGCAGGGCGCGAAGCCGGGCGAGGGCGGGCAACTGCCCGGCCGGAAGGTCTCGGAATACATCGCGGACCTGCGTTTTTCGACGCCGGGCGTGGAGCTCATTTCGCCGCCACCGCATCATGACATCTACTCGATCGAGGACCTGGCGCAGCTGATACACGACCTGAAGAACGCAAATTCAGCGGCGGCGATCTCGGTGAAGCTCGTATCGGAAGTGGGCGTCGGCACCGTGGCGGCCGGAGTGGCGAAGGCGAAAGCCGATCACGTGACCATCTCCGGACACGACGGCGGCACGGGGGCGTCCCCGTGGTCGTCGATCAAGCATGCGGGCACGCCCTGGGAGCTGGGTCTTGCCGAAACGCAGCAGACGCTCGTGCTGAACCGGCTCCGCGGCCGTATCGCGGTGCAGGCCGACGGTCAGATGAAGACGGGACGCGACGTCGTCGTCGGCGCTCTTCTGGGCGCCGACGAATTCGGCTTCGCGACGGCTCCGCTCATCGTCGAAGGCTGCATCATGATGCGCAAGTGCCACCTCAACACGTGCCCCGTGGGTGTGGCCACGCAGGATCCGGTGCTGAGAAAGAAATTCACGGGCAAGCCCGAGCACATCATCAACTACTTCTTCTTCGTCGCCGAAGAAGTGCGCGAGTACATGGCGAAGCTCGGCATACGGCGTTTCGACGATCTCATCGGCCGCTCCGATCTGCTCGACACGAAGAAAGGCATCGAGCACTGGAAAGCCCGGGGGCTCGACTTCAGCAAGATTTTCTATCAGCCGCAGGCCGCGCCTGAAGTCGCGCGGTACAACTGCGAGCGGCAGGATCACGGGCTCGATAAAGCGCTGGATCATCGCCTGATCGAGCTCGCGCGCCCGGCCCTTGAGCGCGGCGAGAAAGTCTCGATCGACATGCCGATCCGCAACATCAACCGCACCGTCGGCACGATGCTTTCCGGCGAGATCGCCAAGCGCTACGGTCACGACGGGTTGCCCGACGACACGATCCACCTGCGGTTCGCGGGCTCGGCGGGTCAGAGCCTCGGCGCGTTCCTCGCGAAAGGCGTCACGATCGATTTGATCGGCGACACGAACGATTACTGCGGCAAAGGCCTTTCGGGCGGACGCATCTCGGTACAGCCTTCCCCGAAATTCCGTGGCGATCCGCGCGATAACATCATCACGGGCAACGTCGTCCTCTACGGTGCCATCGCGGGAGAAGCGTACTTCCGCGGCGTCGCCGGTGAGCGCTTCGCGGTGCGCAACTCGGGAGCGGAGGCGGTGGTGCAGGGTGTCGGCGATCACGGCTGCGAGTACATGACGGGCGGGACGGTCGTAGTGCTCGGGATGACCGGCCGGAATTTCGCGGCGGGCATGTCGGGCGGCGTCGCTTACGTGCTCGACGAAGACGGCGGCTTCGCCGGCCGGTGCAATACCGCGATGGTCGAGCTCGAGCCCGTGCTCACCGAGGGCGAGCAGGAGGCGAAAGTCTCGCGTGACCTGTGGCACCAGGACACGCCTGACGAACTGCTGCTGCGGCGTCTCATCGAGCGGCACATGCAGTACACCGGGAGCAAGCGCGCACGCGAAGTACTCGCCGACTGGGCGCACTACCGCACGCGGTTCGTGAAAGTGTTTCCGAAGGAATATCGCCGCGCTCTCGCGGAGCTCGCAGCACGGCATAAGCGCATCGCTGCGTGACGGGCAGCGGACCGCGGCACGGCCGCGCCAGGCCGTTCTCGCGCCCGCGTGCATTAACGATTACGGAATGTAGATGGGGAAACTTACAGGATTCATGGAATTCGAGCGGCTCTCGGAGGATTACGAGCCGCCGCAGGAACGCGTCAAGCATTCTCGCGAGTTCATCGCCCGGCTGAGCGACGAGCAGGCAGGCATACAAGGCGCGCGCTGCATGGATTGCGGTACGCCGTTCTGCATGAGCGGATGCCCCGTCAACAACATCATTCCTGACTGGAACGATCTCGTTTATCAGCAGGACTGGAAACGCGCGCTCGACACGCTCCATTCCACCAATAATTTTCCGGAGGTCACGGGACGTGTCTGCCCCGCGCCGTGCGAGGAGGCGTGCACGCTCAATATCATCGACGATCCGGTCGGCATCAAGTCGATCGAGCATGCGATCGCCGACAAAGGCTGGGAGATGGGATGGATGACGCCGCGGCCGGCGGACCGACCCACCGGTAAGCGGGTGGCCGTGGTCGGCTCGGGCCCGGCGGGCCTCGCGTGTGCGCAACAGCTTGCGCGCGCCGGACACCAGGTCGTCGTGTTCGAGAAAGAAGACCGCATCGGCGGCCTGCTCCGCTACGGCATTCCCGATTTCAAGATGGAAAAACATCTGATCGACCTGCGGATCGAACAGATGCGCGCGGAAGGCGTGGAATTCCGCGTGAACCAGCACGTCGGCGTCAACGTGGACGCGCGGCAACTCGTGTCCGAGTACGACGCGGTCGTGCTGGCCGGCGGCGCGGAACAGCCGCGCGATCTGCCGGTGCCGGGCCGCGAGCTCGACGGCGTTCACTTCGCGATGGAGTTCCTGCCGCAACAAAACAGAGTGGTCGCCGGGGAACCGGTGCCGAACCAGATACTGGCCACCGGCAAGCACGTCATCGTGATCGGCGGCGGTGATACCGGCTCCGACTGTGTCGGCACCTCGAACCGCCAGGGCGCGGCGTCCATTACCCAGTTCGAGCTCCTGCCGCAGCCCCCGGAGCGGGAGAACAAGCCGCTGGTGTGGCCGTACTGGCCGGTGAAGCTGCGCACCTCGAGCTCTCATGAAGAAGGGTGCAATCGCGATTGGGCCGTCGCCACGAAGCGTTTCGAAGGCGGTGACGGCAAAGTGGAGAAGCTCATTGCGGCACGCGTGGTGTGGGAGAAGGACGCCAACGGCCAGATGGTCATGCGCGAAGTCCCCGGCACCGAGTTCGAGCTGAAAGCCGATCTCGTCCTGCTTGCGATGGGCTTCGTCGGACCCGTGCACAAGGGGCTGCTCGAGCAGCTGGAAGTCGCAAAGGATCCGCGCGGCAACGTCGCGGCGGACACCGAGGGCTATCGCACCTCCATCGCAAAAGTGTTCGCCGCCGGCGATATGCGGCGCGGCCAGTCGCTCGTCGTCTGGGGCATACGTGAAGGGCGGCAGGCGGCGCGCGCCGTCGATGAATTCCTGATGGGACATTCGGAGCTGCCGCGCTGACGCTGCCAAGCGCCGGGCCCGCCTCTCGCGAGGTGGCGATCCGATATCCTGTGCCTCGCGGGATTGGACGTGAGTTCTAATGCGCTTCGATCGCTACGTTCGCGGGGACCCCGCGTCTTCGACGCCCCCGCTCACCGAAAACAGGCGGGTTCTAACTGATCATTAATTGCCATGGCGCGTCCGAAGCTCGAGAACGACACTTTCATCCGCGCGCTGCTGAGGCAGCCTACGCCCTACACCCCCATCTGGGTGATGCGGCAGGCCGGTCGTTACCTGCCGGAGTACAACGCAACGCGCGCGCGTGCCGGCAGTTTCCTGGCCCTGGCGAAGAATCCGGACCTCGCGACCGAGGTGACTCTACAGCCCCTCGCACGGTTTCCCCTCGACGCCGCGATTCTTTTCTCGGACATCCTGACGGTGCCGGATGCGATGGGGATGGGCTTGTACTTCGCGGAAGGCGAAGGGCCGAAGTTCGAACGGCCGCTACGCAACGAATGGGAGGTGCGCAACCTCTTCGTGCCCGACCCGCACGAGCACCTGCGTTACGTGATCGACGCCGTCGCACAAATCCGTAAGGCCCTCGACAACCGCGTGCCGCTCATCGGTTTCTCCGGCAGCCCGTATACGCTCGCGTGCTACATGGTCGAAGGCGGCGCGAGCGACGACTTTCGCCTGATCAAGACGATGATGTACAGCCGGCCGGAGCTGCTGCACGCCATACTGGATGTGAACGCGCGCGCGGTGACGGCTTATCTGAACGCCCAGATCGAGGCGGGCGCGCAGGCGGTCATGATTTTCGACACTTGGGGCGGCTCGCTCAGTGCGGCGGCTTACCGCGAATACTCGCTCGCGTACATGCAGCGTATCCTGGGCGAGCTCCAGCGCACGCGCGAAGGCGAAGCGATTCCCCGGATCGTGTTTACGAAAGGCGGCGGTGTTTGGCTGGAAGACATCGCGGCGATTGGAGCGGATGCGGTGGGCCTCGACTGGACCGTCAACATCGGTGAAGCGCGCAGACGAACTAACGGCCAGGTCGCGCTGCAGGGGAACCTCGACCCGGCGGCGCTCTTCGGCGCGCCGGAGCGCATTCGCGCGGAAGTGCAGGACGTGCTCGCCTCGTTCGGCCGGGGCTCGGGTCACGTCTTCAACCTCGGCCACGGCATCTCGCAGTACACAGACCCCGCGCAGGTCGGTGTGCTGGTGGATGCAGTGCACGAACTGAGCCCCGCTTTTCACTGACTGCGGGCAAGCAAGGGCGGGCGTTCGCAGGCGCCGGCAAAAAGGTTATGCACAGCAAGGCCTTAGCGCGCCCGTGCCTCTGCAGCGGATGCGGCTCCAAGGGGAGCATCGCCGTAAGTGCCTGTTGGCACGGTCTTTTTCCCACTGCCTCAAGCAACGCTTCCAGCGGACCCTCGACTGCGGGCAGCGCGTCAGTGTCCTTGCGGCTGGCGCCATCAACACTTTTATCCACAGCCCGGTGTGCACAGATTGGAATTCCCGATTTGCTTAAAGCGCTTGCGGGAACTTTTCAGAATTCGCTTCAGCTCGCGCGCATAAGTGGCCGTCGGGCCGCGACCGGAGCGAGATGAGCATCGTCCGGGTCGGCCTAGACGTGCCCGTTGCGCAGCTTTTCGACTACTGCGCGAACTCCTCCGACGAACCTCTACCCGGTGAGAGGGTACTGGTTCCTTTCGGCAACCGTCACCGGGTCGGCGTCGCACTAGAGCTCGCCTCCCGCTCGGACGTGTCGGCGGACCGGCTGAAGCCCTTAGCGAAGATCCTGCGTGACACGCCGCCTTTCAGCAGCGACGACCTGCGCCTTTTCCGGTTTGCGGCAGACTACTATCACTATCCGCTCGGGCAGGTCGTAATGCATGCCCTGCCACAGCGCCTGCGTCGCGTAACGGCGTCGGCCCCGCGCACTCCCTCCTACGAAATCACAGAAGCAGGGCTGCAGGTGGGACTGGATGTGCTACCCGCCCGCGCAGGCGTCAAACGCAAAGTTCTCGCGGCGCTACAGCGTGAGCGAGTGCTCACCTCGAAACAGGTGCAGCAGCTTGCGACAAGTGCACATACGGCCGTCCGGGACCTGGTCGAGCGCGGATGGGCGAAGCGCTCGACGACCGAAGAACACAAGAAAGCTCTTGAACCGATACGGCCCTCGCCGTCGCACACGCTCACGTCCTCCCAGGCGCGTGCAGTCGAAGAGATTAGAAGCGAGCTGGATCGTTTTCAGCCGTGGCTTCTCCGGGGCGTTACCGGGAGCGGGAAGACCGAGGTTTATCTCCGCGCGGCCGAGACCGTGCTCGCCGGGGGCGGACAGGTCCTTCTGCTCGTGCCGGAGATCGCGCTCACGCCGCAGCTCCAGGCCATGCTGCAGGCGCGCTTTCCGGACGTGCCCCTCGCGACACTGCATAGCGGCCTCAACGAGGGCGACCGGCTGCGCAACTGGCTCGCCGCGCAATCCGGCCGCGCCCGACTCCTGCTCGGCACGCGTCTCGCGGTATTCGCGCCGCTTCCGAAGCTCGGGCTCATCATCGTCGACGAGGAGCACGACGCGTCGTTCAAGCAGACGGAAGGTTTCTGTTATTCCGCGCGGGATCTCGCCGTGGTACGTGCGAGCCAACGCGGGGTCCCGGTCGTGCTCGGGTCTGCCACTCCGGCGCTGGAGAGCTACCACAATGCGACCTCCGGACGCTACCGCCTGCTCGAGCTGCCGGAACGGGTGAATGAACGACCTCCGCGCATTCAGTGTATTGCACTCGATCGTGCGCGCGCGCATCGCGGCTTCGCACCCCGGATGCTCGAAGCGATCGCAGATCGCCTGGGCCGTCGGGAACAGAGCCTGGTGTTCATCAACCGCCGTGGTTATGCCCCGGTGCTCATGTGTCACAGTTGCGGTTGGCTGTCAGGGTGCCACCGCTGCTCGGCACAGCTCGTTCTGCACCTGCCTGTGCGCGAGCTCCATTGCCACCACTGCGGCTACCGCGCGCCGGTGCCGCCGGCTTGCCCCACCTGTGGAAACCCGGCGCTCTCTCCGATCGGCCAGGGAACGCAGCGCGTGGAAGAGGCGCTCGTCCGGCACTTTCCTCAGGCGCGAGTGCTCCGCATCGACCGCGACAGCACGCGGCGTAAGGACGCGTGGACGGATATGCGCGGACGCATCGAAGCTCGCGAGGTGGACATCCTCGTGGGCACGCAGATCCTTGCGAAAGGCCACGATTTCCCGCATCTCGCGCTTGTCTGCGTGCTGAATGCGGACGCAATGCTCTACAGCGCGGACTTCCGGGCGTCCGAACGGCTTTATGCATTGCTCACGCAGGTCGCCGGCCGCGCGGGTCGCGGCGAGTCGCAAGGCGAGGTGCTGATCCAGACGGAGTTTCCGGACCACCCGCTGTACGCGGCGCTGCGCGACCAGGACATGCATCGGTTCGCACGCGAGCTTCTGGCACAACGCGGCATGGGCGGCTTTCCGCCTTTCGTGCACCAGGCGCTCCTGCGTGCGGAAGGCCAGCGGCTCGAAACCGCACTGGATTTCCTGGAGGAGGCGAAGCGAAGCGCGCGCGGCATGGAACACGACGTCGAGCTTTTCGACGCGGTCCCGGCCGCGATGGCACGGCTGGCGGGCCGCGAGCGCGCGCAGCTCCTAGTGCAGGCGGCATCGCGCCCGGCGCTGCATGCGTTTCTGCGGGAGTGGACCGCCCGGCTCTCTGCGGCGAAATCGAATCCTGCGCGCTGGGCACTCGAAGTCGATCCGCTCGAGCTCTGAGCGCCGCAGGGGCGTGGAATGATAAGATTGCGCGCTTTCAGCCGCCCTCCGGCGCTCCCGCGCCCGTGCAGCCCCTCGAAGCTCATGCAAGAACCCCGTCCGGTCGACGCGAAGGAGCTATGCGCCCGCCTGCTCGATGAAGCGCTGGGCGCTGCGTGGCCCGGCACACAGGCGAGCATCATCGTCGATCGTCCCAAGGACGCGCAGCACGGCGATTACGCGTCCAACATCGCGCTGCAGCTCGCGCGAACGCTGAAAAAGCCGCCGCGTGAGATCGCGCAGGCACTCGTTGCAGCGCTGCCCGCATCGCCATACATCGAGAAAGCGGAGATTGCCGGAGCAGGGTTCATCAACTTCTTTCTCAGGGCCGCGTTCAAGCAGCAGCTCGTAAACGAGATCCTCGCTGAAGGCCCGGCGTTTGGAAGAAGCGCGCTCGGCCGCCGCAAGAAAGTGCAGGTCGAATTCGTGTCCGCAAACCCGACGGGGCCCCTGCATGTCGGGCATGGCCGCGGCGCCGCATACGGAGCGAGCCTCGCGAACGTCCTGCAGGCGGCCGGATTCGACGTGGCGCGCGAGTACTACGTGAACGACGCGGGACGGCAGATGGATATCCTCGCGCTCTCCACGTGGCTGCGGTATCTCGAGCTGGCAGGCGAGGACGTTCCGTTCCCGTCGAATGCGTACCGCGGTGATTACGTTCGGAGCATGGCGCAGGAGCTCCGTGCTGCCGGCAAGCAGTATGCGAGGCCTGCGGCCGAGGTCCTGCGCGATCTACCCGACGCCGCAGCCGATCCGGAGTCGCATCTCGACGCGCTCATCGAACGTGCCAAAGCGCTCCTCGGCCCGGACTACGACGAGATACATGGCTGTGCACTGCGACAGCAGCTCGCGGACTGCCGTGAAGATCTCACCGAGTTCGGGGTCGTCTTCGATACGTGGTATTCCGAACGCTCGCTCTACGACACCGGCCGCGTCGCGGGAGCGGTGAAGCAACTGACCGAAGCAGCGCACATCTACGAGAAAGACGGTGCGAAATGGTTTCGTTCTACCGCTTTCGGCGACGAAAAGGACAGGGTCGTTCAGCGGGAGAACGGGCAATACACTTATTTCGCTTCGGATATCGCGTATCACGCGGACAAGTTCGCCCGCGGCTACGACGTCGTGATCGATGTCTGGGGTGCCGACCACCACGGGTACATTGCGCGCGTCAAAGGCGCTCTCGAAGCGCTGGGTCTCGATAAAGAGCGGCTCACCGTTGCACTCGTGCAGTTCGCGGTGCTCTATCGCCACGGTGAAAAAGTATCGATGTCGACGCGCGCGGGCGAATTCGTGACGCTTCGAGAGCTGCGCGGGGAAGTCGGGAACGACGCGGCGCGGTTTTTCTACGTGCTGAGAAAAGGCGATCAGCACCTCGACTTCGACCTCGACCTCGCGAAATCGCAGAGCAACGAGAACCCCGTTTATTACGTGCAGTACGCACACGCGCGCGTCTGCAGCGTGCATGCGCAGTGGGGTGGCGACACTTCCCTGCTCGCGCAGGCCGACTCGTCCGTTCTTACGTCGGAACACGAGCGCGCGGTGCTCGACAGGCTCATGCTTTATCCGGAAACCGTCGAGAGCGCTGCGCGCGAGCTCGCGCCGCATCTGATCGCGTTCTATTTGCGAGAGCTCGCGGCGGATTTCCACAGTTACTACAATGCCACGCGCATTCTGGTCGACGACGAGCGTCTGAAGCTCGCGCGTCTTGCGCTCGCGACGGCCGTGCGCCACGTGCTGCGTAACGGGCTCACCCTCCTGGGTGTGTCTGCTCCTGAAAAAATGTAAGATAGACCGATGTCGAGAGACTACAAGGGCACCGACCGCCGCCGCGGCGGCGGTCGCCGCAACGGCAGCTCGTTGCTCGTCGGCGTGCTGATCGGCCTCGTTCTCGGACTCGGCATCGCGCTGGGCGTCGCGTGGTACATCAACAAGATGCCCAACCCGTTCTCGACACGCCAGGCCCCCGCCTCTAAAGCCGATACACCGAAGGGCCCGGCACAGAGTGCACGCGTAGACGAAAAAGCCGCGAAGACCGATGAGGCGAAGCCGCGCTTCGACTTCTACAAGATTCTTCCCAGCGAAGATTCCGAGAAACAGTCGAAGGACGCGCCGAAGGCGTCAACCGCCACGGGTAAGGAAACGTTTTTCCTGCAGGCAGGCGCTTTCCAGAGCGCGCCCGACGCCGACAACCTGAAAGCGCGACTCGCTCTGCTGGGGATCGAGGCGAGCATAGAGACGACCACGGCCGCGGATAAAGGCATCTTGCACCGCGTGCGGATCGGGCCGTACACGAGCGTGGAAGAACTAAACCGCGCCCGTGACACTCTGAAGCAGAACGGCGTGCAGACCACCCTCATCAAGGTGCGCGAAGCGGAGCGTTGACCGCGCGTTCCGCGCGCCGAAAATCTCAGGAGTAAACGAATGGTACGTTGTGCAGTCTGGCTGCGGCATCTCGCGACGGTTCTATGCCTGTCGCTTGCGGCGACATCCGCTTTGGCGCAGATCGCGGGCAAGGATTTCCAGCCGATCAATCCGCCTCAGCCGACCCAGAACACGAACAAGATCGAGGTGATCGAGTTCTTTTCCTACGCGTGCCCGCATTGCGAGTCTCTTCAGGCACCGCTCGGCGTCTGGCTCAAACGGAAACCGGCGGATGTCGAATTCCGTCGCGTCCCGGCGGTGTTTCAGGACTCGTGGCTCCCTCTTGCCCGGATCTACTACACGCTCGAAGCGATGGGGCTCGTCGATCGGCTCCATCACGACGTTTTCACGGCCATACACAAACAGAAGCTGCGCTTGCAGGATACCAAGGTGCTTTTCGACTGGGTCGCGACGAAAGGCGTAGACAAGCAGAAGTTCGCCGACACGTACAACTCCTTCAGCGTTCAAAGCCTCACGCAGCGCGCGCCCGAGATCACACGGCGCTATAACGTGCCGTTCACGCCGGCACTGGTCGTTGACGGCCGGTATCTCACCGGGCCTTCGATGACGTCGACGGGCAACAACCTGGACTACGACCGGTTCTTCAAGGTGGTCGACCAGATGATTGCAGGCGCGCGCAAGAAAGGGGCATCGAAGTAATCGTGGGCGCCCGATCGGCCGCGCTTGAGTTTCTGCTGCTAGCACTGGCGACGGTGCTTGCCGCGCTCCAGGGCGGCGTCGCCGTCGCACAGCAGACCGCGCCGCGTCTGAAGTGGGATTATGAGCTGATCGAGCCGCAGCCCGTTGCGACCGGCGACCGTATCGAAGTCGTCGAGTTCTTCTGGTACGGCTGTCCTCATTGCAACAATCTTCAGCCGTCACTCGAAGCGTGGCTCAAGCGGAAACCCGCGGACGTCGAGCTGCGCCGCATCCCTGCGATCTTTCGCGAGAGCTGGGTTCCTCATGCGCGTCTGTACTACACGCTCGACGCGCTGGGCGAAGTCGGGCGCCTGCACCAGGCGGTGTACCGGGCAATACACGTAGAACGAGAAGCGCTCACGAGCGCTTCCGGAACCGCCGACTGGGCTGCCCGCAACGGCATCGATTCGAATCGATGGCAGAGTGTGTACAACTCGCCGGAGATCGAGCGCAAAGTGCAGGAGTCGCGCGCGCAGACACGCGCCTACGGCATCGGTGGCACGCCATCGCTCGTCGTCGATGGCCGCTACCTCACGTCGAGCTCGATGGCCGAATCCATGCCTGCGGTGGTCACGACACTCGAAGGTCTGATTGTCGTCGCACGCGAGCGCCGCACGAGCGGCGCTCGGTAGCACGCTTCCCGCCTCAGGCGCCGGCGCGCCTGACGCTTCACTCCACGGTCACGGATTTCGCGAGGTTGCGCGGCTTGTCGACGTCGGTGCCTTTATGCAGCGCGACGTGGTAGGCGAGCAGCTGCAGCGGCACGGTATGAAGGATCGGTGAAAGCAGCCCGGCATGATCGGGCATCGTGATCACACGAACACCGTCACCTCCGCTGAACCCTGCGTCCTGGTCCGCGAAAACGAAAAGCTCCCCGCCCCGTGCCCGTACTTCCTGCAGGTTGGATTTGAGCTTCTCGAACAACGCATCTTTCGGCGCGATCGCCACGACCGGCATGTTCTGATCCACGAGCGCAAGCGGCCCGTGCTTCAGCTCTCCTGCGGCATAGGCTTCCGCGTGTATGTACGAGATCTCTTTCAGCTTGAGCGCACCTTCCATCGCGATGGGGTAATGGATACCCCGTCCGAGGAAAAGGGCATCGTCGCGCTGGGCGAAGTGCTCTGCCCAGCCCTGGATGAGCGGCTCGACTTCGAGCACGTGCGTGAGCGCGGCTGGCAGATGACGCAGCGCGTTCATGAGCTGGGCTTCTCTGGCAGCGGGCAAGCGACCCCTGAGCTTCGCAAGCGTCATCGTGAGTAGCACCAGCGCGGCGAGCTGCGTCGTAAAGGCCTTCGTCGATGCGACGCCGATTTCCGGACCCGCGCGCGTCAGGAAGCGCAGCTTCGACTGCCGCACGAGCGCGGATTCGGGCGCGTTACAGATCGTGAGCGTGCGTTCCTGCCCGAGGGACCTCGCGTGCTGGAGCGCCGCCAGCGTATCCGCGGTCTCCCCGGACTGCGAAATCGTCACGACGAGCGTCTTCGGATTGGGCACAGACTCGCGATACCGGTATTCACTCGCGATCTCGACATCGCATGGAATACACGCGAGCGCCTCCAGCCAGTAGCGCGCCACCAGGCCCGCGTGATAGCTGGTGCCGCACGCGAGTATCAGGACGCGTTCCGCGTCACGCAAAACGTCTTCCGCTTCGGCCCCGAATAGCTGCGGCGAGATGCCGCGGGCGTTCACCACGAGCTCGAGGGTATTCGCGACCGCCATCGGCTGCTCGAATATCTCCTTCTGCATGTAGTGGCGGTAAGGCCCGAGCTCGACATCGGCCGACGAGAGATTGCTCACGTGCACCGGGCGCTCGGTCTCTTTGCCGCTCGCGTCGATTACGCGTACGCCGTTGAGCTCCACTTCGGCGCAATCGCCTTCTTCGAGATAAATCACGCGCGAGGTGACTTGAATCAGCGCCGATGCATCCGACGCGGCGAAGTTTTCGCCCTCACCGAGCCCGAGGAGAAGCGGGGCGCCCATACGCGCAACGACCAGACGCTGCGGATCGTGTTCGTCGACGACGGCGATCGCATAAGCACCGACCAGTTCCTTTACGCTCGACTGCACTGCGTCGAGCAGGCCGGCGCCTTTCGAGACATGCGAATGCACGAGGTGCGCGATCACCTCGCTGTCGGTATCGGACGTGAATTCGTAACCGTCGCGCTGCAGACGGCGCCGCACTTCCTCATGATTTTCGATGATCCCGTTATGAACGACGGAGATCGTGCCGGACACGTGTGGATGCGCATTCCGCTCCGACGGCACGCCATGCGTGGCCCAGCGCGTGTGTGCGATGCCGACGCACCCATTGAGCCCGCGTTCGTCCGCTCGGGTGGCGAGCTCCGCCACTCGGCCGATGCTCCGCAAGCGCGTAAGTGTACCGTTCACGATTGCAATACCCGCGGAGTCGTAGCCTCGATATTCGAGGCGCTTCAGACCTTCGAGCAGGATCGGGACGACGTTACGCTCTGAAATTGCACCCACTATGCCGCACATATCACGCTCCCGATTTTTTCTGAGGCCGCTTCCAGCCGGTGATCGCTTTCTGCTTGACCCTTGTCAGCGCCAGCTCACCTTCCAGCACTTCGCGCGTGATGGTCGATCCAGCGCCGATCGTTGCACCCCGGCGCACGGTCACCGGGGCGACAAGCTGTGTATCGGATCCGATGAAGACGTCGTCTTCGATGATGGTCCGATGCTTGTAAGCGCCGTCGTAATTGCACGTGATCGTGCCGGCGCCCACGTTCACGTTCTTGCCGATGCTCGTATCCCCGATGTAGGCGAGGTGATTCGCTTTCGAGCCCTCGTCTATTTCGCTCGCCTTCACTTCCACGAAGTTCCCGATATGAACATCGGTGCCGAGGCGAGTACCCGGCCGTATACGTGCATACGGCCCGATTCTGCACCGCTCTCCGATGAAAGCGTCCTCGATGTGGCTGAAAGGCTCGATGCGCGCACCCGCGCCTATGGAGACATTCTTCAGGACGCAGTTCGCGCCGACATCCGTACCGTCCGCGAGACTCACGTTACCTTCGAAAACGCAGTTCACGTCGATGCGCACGTCTCGGCCGCAGGTCAGCTCTCCGCGCACGTCGAGCCTGGAAGGATCCGCCAGTGCGACTCCGCTGTCGAGCAGCCGTTCCGCATATTCGCGCTGATAGATGCGCTCGAGCTGCGCGAGCTGGGCGCGGCTGTTCACGCCGAGTGCCTCCCACGCACGTGCGAGCCGCACGCCTTCCACGGCGACGCCATCCGAGAGCGCGAGCTTGACGATATCGGGCAGATAATACTCGGCCTGCGCGTTATCGTTCGTAAGCCGTGCGAGCCAGTGCCCGAGCCTCGCCGTCGGTATTGCCATGAGGCCCGTGTTGACTTCGCGAATGCGGCGCTCGTCGCCCGTGGCGTCTTTCTCCTCGACGATGGCGCGTATGCCGCCCGATGAGCTTCGAACGATTCGTCCATACCCGGTCGGGTCGTCGAGCTCGGACGTGAGCACCGCCACCCGATCCGCGCAGGCGCCGACGAGCGCTTTCAGACTCTCGGGGCGAATGAGCGGCACGTCGCCGTAAAGGACGAGCGTAACCGGAGCTTCGGTGAGCAGCGGGAGCGCCTGCTGGACCGCGTGACCCGTGCCGAGCTGCGGTTCCTGGTGCGCAAAGGCAAGGTCCGCGCCCGACAGGGCCGTGCGCACGGTCTCGCCACCATGCCCATAGACAACGATTACGCGACGCGCGTCGAGAGCGCGCGCGGCATCGATTACGTGGGAAATCAGCGGGCGGCCGGCGAGGGGATGCAGGACTTTGGGCAGTTGCGAGTGCATCCGCTTGCCGAGCCCCGCCGCAAGGATGACGACGTTCAGGGACATCCGCGCAATTATGTCATAGGCCCTCGGCGACCCGGCTCGTCACATACCGGAACAAGTTCACCTGCTGCTGTGCGTCCAGGTGAAGTCCGGCTTTCGTTCGGCGCCATAGCACATCGTCCGGGTGCCGCGCCCACTCGTGCGTCAGGAAGTAATCCACTTCTCGCGCATAGAGATCCGCGCCGAAATGCACACCCAGGTCCTCTACGCCATGCGCGCCATCCAACACGGTTTCGGCGCGGGACCCGTGCCGCCGTACGAGCGCATCGATGAGGCTGCGCGGCAGGCCGTGATAGCGGCGGGCAACCGAGGCGACATAGTCCGCTACATCGGTCGAAACAAGCGCGCCGCCAGGCAGCCGCGCGTCGGCCGTCCACGATCCGCCGATCGTCGGGAACCACGGCCGCAGTTTCTCGAGTGCGCGTTCGGCAAGTCTCCGATAGGTCGTGATCTTTCCGCCGAACACCGACAGCAGCGGCGCTTCGTGAGCCTCGCCCTCGACCCGCAACAAATAATCGCGCGTGATTTTCGAAGGATCGTCGGTGCCGTCGTCGACGAGCGCGCGCAGGCCGCAATAACTCCATTTCACGTCGGCCGGCTGGACCTGACGCGAGAAGTAGCGGTTTACGGCGCGGCAGAGATAGGCGATCTCTTCCTGCGTCACGCTGCAGTCGCCGGGCGCGCCGCGATGCTCGATGTCCGTCGTGCCGACGAGCGTGTAATGCGTCTCGTACGGGTAAGCGAAAACGACCCTGCGATCGTCGTTCTGCAATATGCATGCATGCTCGCCCGGATACAGCCGCGGCACGACGATATGACTGCCTTGCACGAGTCGAACGTGCGAGCCGGAAGCCTGGCCCGTGACGCTCACCAGGAAGTCGGTAACGAACGGTCCGCTGGCATTGACCAGCGCGCGCGCTTCGACGTGTGTGTCTGCACGTTCGCCCGCGAGGCGCGCGCGCCAGCACGCGCCGCTTCGCTCCGCAGAGACGCATTTCGTTCGCGGGTAAATGGCCGCCCCGGCTTCTGCGGCAGCCAACGAATTGGCGATGACCAGCCGCGCATCGTCGACCCAGCAGTCCGAGTAGATGTAGCCCTTTTTGTATTCGGCGCTGAGGCCTTCGCCGAAAGGCGACGTGGTGAGGTCCACCGCACCCGAGGAAGGCAGCGTCTGCCGCCGCGCCAGGCGGTCATATAGAAGCAGACCGGTTCGGATCATCCATGCCGGCCGCAACTCGCGTGCGTGTGGCATGAGGAAGCGCAGGGGCCGCACGAGATGCGGCACGTTGCGCAGCAGGATTTCACGTTCGGCCAGCGACTCGGCTACGAGCCTGAATTCCAGATGCTCGAGATAGCGCAGTCCGCCGTGTATGAGCTTGCTGCTCGCAGAGCTCGTGCCGCAACCGAGGTCGCCTTGTTCGGCGAGAATGACGCGCAGGCCACGGCCCGCGGCATCGCGCGCAATGCCGACGCCGTTGATGCCGCCGCCGACGATGAGGACGTCGCACTCTTCCACGCCGCTAGAGCTCGCTCGCGTGGGCGACCCGCGACCTCAGCGACGCTTGCGAAGCTTCTGGATGGCCGCGAGCTGTGCGACAGCGGTTGCGAGCTCCGCCTGCGCTTTCGCGATCTCGAGCTTGGACGTGCGATTCTGCATCGCTTCCTCGGCGAGCCGCTTGGCTTCGAGCGCCTTGGCTTCGTCGAGGTCGTGGCCGCGGATCGCGGTGTCTGCGAGAACCGTAATCGCTTTCGGCTGGACTTCCAGTATCCCGCCGGCCACAAAAATCAGCTCTTCTTCTCCGCCATCCGCGGGCCTGATTCGCACTTCGCCGGGCCGGATGCGCGTGATGAGGGGCGTATGACGGGGATAGATGCCGAGCTCACCAGCCTCGCCGGGCAGCACGACGAATTCCGCTTCGCCCGCGTAAATCGATTCTTCGGCGCTGACGACGTCGATGTGAATGGTATTGGCCATTACTGAAGTGTCTTCGCTTTCTCGAATGCTTCTTCGATCGCCCCGACCATGTAGAACGCCTGCTCGGGGAGCGCGTCGCACTCGCCTTCGACGATCATCTTGAAGCCCTTGATCGTGTCCTTGAGCGAGACGTATTTGCCGGGCGATCCGGTGAACACTTCGGCCACGAAGAACGGCTGCGAGAGGAACCGCTGGATCTTGCGGGCGCGCGCGACGGCGAGCTTGTCTTCGGGAGAGAGCTCGTCCATGCCGAGAATCGCGATGATATCCCGAAGCTCCTTGTAGCGCTGCAGCGTCGACTGCACGGCGCGGGCTACGGTGTAGTGCTCTTCGCCGACCACGTGCGGGTCGAGCTGGCGCGACGTGGAATCGAGCGGATCGACCGCGGGATAGATTCCGAGCGAAGCGATGTCGCGCGAAAGCACCACCGTCGAATCGAGGTGGCCGAACGTCGTCGCGGGCGACGGGTCGGTCAGGTCGTCGGCGGGCACGTACACCGCCTGGATCGAGGTGATCGAGCCGGTCTTGGTCGAGGTGATGCGTTCCTGCAGACGACCCATTTCCTCGGCGAGCGTGGGCTGATAACCCACGGCCGACGGCATCCGGCCGAGCAGCGCCGAGACCTCCGTGCCCGCCAGCGTGAAGCGATAGATGTTGTCGATGAACAGCAGCACGTCGCGACCTTCATCGCGGAAGAACTCGGCCATCGTGAGACCGGTGAGCGCAACCCGCAGGCGATTGCCCGGCGGCTCGTTCATCTGCCCGTAGACGAGCGCGACCTTGTCGAGCACCTTCGAGTCCTTCATCTCGTGATAGAAGTCGTTCCCCTCACGAGTGCGCTCGCCCACCCCCGCGAATACCGAATAGCCCGAGTGCTCGATCGCGATGTTGCGGATGAGCTCCATCATGTTGACCGTCTTGCCGACGCCGGCGCCGCCGAAGAGCCCGACCTTGCCGCCTTTGGCGAACGGGCAGATCAAGTCGATCACCTTGATGCCTGTTTCCAGCAGCTCCTGGGAGGGCGCGAGGTCCTCGAACTCGGGCGCGTTGCGATGTATCGACATCGTCTGCTCAGCGCCAATGGGACCTGCTTCGTCGATCGGGCGTCCGAGCACGTCCATGATGCGCCCGAGCGTCTTCGGGCCCACGGGGACGAGGATCGGAGCGCCGGTATTGACCACGCGCATGCCGCGGCGCAGGCCTTCGGCGGAACCGAGCGCGATCGTGCGCACGACGCCGTCACCGAGCTGCTGCTGAACTTCCAACGTCAAGTCCGAGCTCTCCGCGTCGAGCTTCAGCGCGTGAAATACATGCGGCATGTTGTCGCGTGTGAATTCGACGTCGATCACCGGCCCGATGCATTGAACGATCGTTCCTGATTCCTTGGTTTGAGCTTCTGCCATAGCGTTTCCCTGACTCGTCTTTTCGATATCCCGTTAAACCGCTGCCGCCCCGCCCACGATCTCGGAGAGCTCCTTGGTGATCGAGGCCTGGCGCGACTTGTTGTAGACCAGCGTGAGCTCGTCGATGACGTTGCCTGCGTTATCCGACGCCGACTTCATCGCGACCATGCGTGCGGATTGTTCGGAAGCCATGTTTTCCGCGACCGCCTGATAGATCAGCGCCTCGATGTAGCGCGTCAGCACCTGATTCAGTACCGCCTCCGCGTCGGGCTCGTAAATGTAGTCCCACGTCCCGACCGGCGTTGCGCTGCCGGTCTCCTGTGAGACGCTCATGTGTTCCGCCGACAGTGGCAGAAGCTGCTCCATGACGGGCTCCTGCTTCATCGTATTGATGAACCGGGTATAGAAGATCATCAGCCGGTCGAAGCGATCGGCCGTATAGCCGTCGAGCATGACTTTCACGGCACCGATGAGCTTCTCCATGTGCGGCCGGTCGCCCAATCCGACCACCTGCGAGACGACATTTGCGCCGAGCCGTTGCAGGAACCCGAGGCCTTTGCTGCCGATCGCGCAGGCCTCGATGTCTTCGCCCTGAGCTTCCCACTCGCGCATCTTGTTGAGCGCGAGGCGCAGCACGTTCGTGTTCAGACCACCGCACAGGCCTTTGTCCGCGGTCACGACGATGATTCCAACCCGCTTGACCGAATCGCGCTCGACGATGAAGGGATGGCGGTACTCGGGATTCGCGCCGCTGATATGCGCGGCGACGTTCCGGATTTTCTCGCCGTACGGCCGCGCCATGCGCATGCGCTCCTGCGCACGGCGCATTTTGGAGGCGGCGACCATTTCCATCGCCTTCGTGATCTTGCGCGTGTTCTGCACGCTCTTGATCTTGGTGCGGATCTCTTTGGATCCCGGCATCTGGTTAACCTTTCTGTACCTAGCAGGCTCGCGCCTGCTATTTGCGCCTTCCTAAGCCTCGCATGCTCAGACGAGAGTGCTAATCAGCGTCCGAGTGTTACGTTCGCGGGGACCCCGTCTTCGACGCCCCCGCTTCCACTTTCCTAAGCCTCGCATGCTCGGACACGAGTGCTAATAAACATCCGAATGTCACGTTCGCGGGGACCCCGTCTTCGACGCCCCCGCTCACCGGTACGACCTAAGGTGCTAATAGGTGGCAGTAGTCTTCCACTCCTTCATGCCTTGGTGCAGCTTCTCTTCGTCGTCCTTCGAGAGGTCCTTCGTGTCTTCGATCCGCTTCACGAGGTCCGGCGACTTGCCCTTGACGTAGTCGCGCATCGATTTTTCTGCGGCGAGCGCTTTTTTCACGTCGATATCGTCGAAGTAGCCGTTGTTCACCGCGAAGAGCGTGAGTGCCATCTCCCATACCTGCAGCGGCTCGTATTGCGGCTGCTTCATGAGCTCGGTCACCATGCGGCCGCGCTCGAGCTGCTTGCGGGTCGCTTCGTCGAGGTCGGAGGCGAACTGGGCAAACGCCGCGAGCTCGCGGTACTGCGCCAGTGCCAGACGCACGCCCCCGCCCAGCTTCTTGATGACTTTGGTTTGCGCCGCGCCGCCCACCCGCGACACCGAGATACCGGCGTTGATCGCAGGGCGGATACCGGCATTGAAGAGATCGGTCTCGAGGAAGATCTGGCCGTCGGTGATGGAAATGACGTTCGTCGGCACGAACGCGGTGACGTCGCCGGCTTGCGTTTCGATCATCGGCAGCGCCGTGAGCGAACCCGTCCTGCCCTTCACCGCACCTTTGGTGAACTGCTCGACATACTCTTCGTTCACCCGCGCAGCACGCTCGAGCAGCCGCGAGTGGAGATAGAACACGTCGCCGGGATACGCTTCACGGCCCGGCGGACGGCGCAGCAGCAGCGAAATCTGCCGATACGCCCAGGCCTGCTTCGTCAGGTCGTCGTAGATGATGAGGGCGTCCTGGCCGCGATCGCGGAAGTACTCGCCCATCGTGCAGCCCGAATACGGTGCGATGTACTGCATGGCCGCGGAATCCGAAGCGGAAGCGGCCACCACGATCGTGTAGGACATCGCGCCGTGCTCTTCGAGCTTGCGCAGCACGTTCTTGATCGTGGAGGCTTTCTGACCGATCGCGACATACACGCAGATGAGGTCCTTGCCTTTTTGGTTGAGGATCGTGTCGACCGCGACGGCGGTTTTTCCGGTCTGCCGATCGCCGATGATGAGCTCGCGCTGTCCACGGCCGATCGGCACCATCGAGTCGATCGCTTTCAGGCCCGTCTGCACCGGCTGGGAAACGGATTTTCGCCAGATCACCCCCGGCGCCACTTTCTCGATGACGTCCGTGGCCTTCGCCGTGATCGGGCCTTTGCCGTCGATAGGCTGACCGAGCGCGTCCACCACGCGGCCAATGAGCTCCGGGCCCACCGGCACTTCGAGGATCCGTCCCGTCGTCTTCACCGTGTCGCCTTCGGTGATGTGCTCGTAACTCCCGAGCACCACAGCGCCGACGGAGTCGCGTTCGAGGTTCAGCGCCAGACCGAAGGTGTTCTGCGGGAATTCCAGCATCTCGCCCTGCATCACGTCGGCGAGCCCGTGAATGCGGCAGATGCCGTCGGTCACCGAGATCACCGTGCCTTGCGTGCGTGCCTCCAGCGTGCCGCCGAGGTTCTGGATCCGGCTCTTGATGAGTTCGCTGATCTCGGAAGGATTGAGCTGCATGTCGAGACTCCTAGTGAGTGAGTGCAGCGGCCATGGCATCCAGCCTGCCACGCACCGTCGCATCGATAACCTTGTCGCCAACCATGATGCGCGCCCCGCCGATCAACTCGGGATCGACTTCCACCTGCGCGCTGACCTTGCGCCCGTACTTCTTCTCGAGTGCCGCAAGCAGCGGGCGGACCTGATCGTCGCCGACCGGCCGCGCCGAGATGATGCGCGCCTCGAGCACGCCTTCGTGCTCGCGCTTCAATTCTTCGTAAAGACCCCGGATGTGCGGCACGAGCTCGAGCCTGCGGTTCTGCACGAGGATCTGCACGAAGTTGCGGCCGGCGCCGTCCAGCCGATCGCCGAGACTCCCGAGGATCACGCTTTCGAGCGCGTGCTCGTCCACATTGGGGTCGCCGATGCGGGACGCGATCTGCTCGTCGCGTACGATGCCTTCGATCATAGCCAGCATGTCAGACCAGTGCTGCAGCCCCTGGTTCTCGAGCGCGAGCTTGAACGCCGCCTCGGCGTAAGGTCGTGCAATCGTTACGAGCTCTGCCATTCGACCCGCCTCAGAGTTGCTGTTGCACGCTCGCGAGCAGATCGGCGTGCGTTTTCGCGTCGACCTCGCGGCGAAGTATTTGCTCGGCGCCCGCGACGGCAAGCGCCGCCACCTGGGAGCGCAGGGTTTCCCGTGCGCGTGATACCTCCTGGTCGATTTCGGCTTTCGCGCCCGCGATGAGGCGCGAGCCTTCCTCGCCTGCGGCGACTTTCGCTTCCTCGACGATTTGCTGCGCGCGTTTCTCGGCTTGCGCAAGGATGTCCTGCGCCTGCTGCCGCGCCTGAGTGAGCATGTCCGCCGTCCTTACAGCGGCCTGCTCGAGGTCCTGCTTGCCACGCTCCGCTGCGGCGAGACCTTCCGCGATATGCCTTTGGCGGTCTTCGATCGCGCGGGAAAGGTGCGGCCACACGAACCGGGCCGTGAACCAGATAAAGATCGCGAACGTCGCCGCCTGCGCGAACAAGGTGAAATTGATGTTCATAGATCCCTACGAAGTCGATCAGCTGACGACGCTGAGCAGCGGATTGCCGAACGCAAAAAGCATCGCGAGACCGACGCCGATAATGAACGACGCGTCGATCAGGCCCAGTAGCAGGAACACCTTCGCCTGGAGCGCGGGGATCAGCTCCGGCTGACGTGCGCCGGCTTCGAGGAAGCGGCTGCACATGATGCCGATCCCGATACACGCGCCGGCAGCACCGAGACCGATCATGAGCCCGATCCCGATACTCGTGTACGCCTGGATCATGGCCAGAAGTTGCATTTTTTCCATTTGGTTTCCTTTCTGCTGAAGCGGTGGTGAGTTGTTAGGAACGAGAGGTCAGTGACTTTCGTGCGCCATCGAGAGATAGACGACGGTGAGCATCATGAAAATGAAGGCCTGCAGCGCGACGATCAGGATGTGGAAGATCGCCCAGCCCACGCCGAGCAGCGCGCCGAAGATCGTGCCGACGAGTCCCGTCGCCGCCCACAACCACAGGAGCAGGAAGATGATCTCGCCCGCATACATGTTGCCGAAGAGCCGCAGTGAATGCGAAAGCGGCTTCGACACATACTCGACGAGGTTGAAGAGGAAGTTGGCGGGCCAGAGCAGCGGGTGCGAGCCGAAAGGCGCGGCGAAGAGCTCGTGTATCCAGCCGCCGAGGCCTTTCACCTTGATGCTGAAGAAAATCATTAGCAGCCATACCGCGAGCGCCAGCGCGAAGGTCGTATTCACGTCCGCGGTCGGGACCTGCCGCCAGTTGTGCTGGTGGAAGACGTGCTCGTAGATCCACGCCATGATGTCCACAGGCAGAAAATCCATCGCGTTCATCAGGAGCACCCATACAAACACGGTGATCGCGACCGGCGTCACGAACTCGCGCGTGCCGTGGAAGATGCCTTTCACCTGGTCGTCGACGAAGTTGATGAGCAACTCGACGAATGCCTGTCGCTTGCCCGGAACGCCGGCCGTCGCGCCGCGCACGACGAGCCACATGAAACCGAATGTGACGACCCCAAGCACGACCGACGTGACAAGCGTGTCGAGGTGCAGCGTCCAGAAAGGCGAATCGCCGAGCGATACCGTGCGGTTCGTCAGGTGGTGAGCGATATAAGAAGTCGCGGTGAGTTCCTGCGCCATCGAGAATTGTTCCGTTACCTGTCGCGGACGAAAAAAGCCATGCTGAAGAAAATCACCGTCAAGATGAACGTGCCGAAGAACGGCGCCAGGACGAGCTGCTTGTAATTCACAAGCACGACCCAGAGCTGAAGCACGATAAGCACGACCTTCGCAGCTTCGGCTCTGATGAGCGCCAGCAGGCCTTCAGCCGGCGTGCGCTTCCTGCTGTGCGCTGCCACCCATCCGAACACCGTACCCGCCGCAATGTTGATCAGGCCGCCGAGTAGCGCGGACAACGCGCCGTGCGGTCCCACCCAGATTCCGGCTATTAGCATCGAGGCGGCGCTCGCATAGAGCTGCCACCGGAGGACGGTGCGAAGTGGCTTGCCCTCGACGAGGAGAGGCACGCTGTTCACCCGCGGATAAAACTGCGGGATTATACGTTGCGGCTCAGGCGTGCGTCAAAAGCGTACGCGCCTTTCTCGCAAGCTTTCCGCTGCTTTATTGATTCCCCTGACTTTCGCGCCCAAACGGCTATTGGCCTTTGGACGCTGTCGCCTCGGGACTTAGGCGCCGCCGAGTCTGTCGAGGAGCTGATCGAGCTCGTCCAGCGCGCGATAGATCAAGACAACCTTGCCCCCACGCTTTCCGCGCGGCTTGATCTGCACCGTCGTGCCCAGGCGTTGCGACCATTCCTCTTCGAGCCGCGCGATGTCCCGGTCGACGCGAGGCCGACGCGGCTGTGCCGGTTTCAGGAGATCGGCCACGCGGCGCTCCACCTCGCGCACCGTCAGACCTTTCGCTGCGGCGAGCTTCGCGAGGTCGATCTGATGGTGAACAGGCAGCGCGAGCAATGCCCGGGCATGCCCCATGTCCAGACGGCCTTCCGCGAGCAGCTCGCGCACGGGCGGCGCAAGGTCCAGCAGCCGCAAAAGGTTGGTCACTGCCGCGCGCGAACGGCCGAGGGTTTCGGCAATCGCCTGATGCGTCATGCCGAACTCCTGCACGAGGCGCTGGATGCCGGCTGCTTCCTCGAGGGGACTCAGGTCTTCCCGCTGTATGTTCTCGATGAGCGCAGCGGCGAGCGCCTCGCTGTCGGCGATGTTTTTAACCAGCGCGGGCACTGTCGCGAGTCCCGCCATGCGCGCAGCGCGCCACCGGCGCTCTCCCGCGATGATCTCGTAACCACCGCCCGGAAGCGTGCGGGCGAGTATCGGCTGCATCACGCCTTGCGCCTTGATCGACTCCGCGAGCTCGGCCAGCGCCTCCGGCTCCATGTTGACGCGCGGCTGGTATCTGCCAGGCTGCAGCTCGTCGACGCGCAGATTGCGCAGGCTTTCGTCCGGCCTCGGAGCTGGTGCGTCATCGCCCAGCAGCGCGTCCAACCCCCGACCCAGTCCTTTTACTTTCATGTTCTACCTCTGGCGTTCTTCACGCAGTCTGCTCTTGCCGGTTGAGCACCTCATCCGCCAGCGCGAGATAGGCCTGCGCACCTTTTGACGCTCTGTCGAAGCTCAGCACGGGCACGCCGTGGCTGGGCGCTTCAGCAAGTCGCACGTTGCGCGGGATGACGGTGCGGTAAACCTTCTCGCCGAAATGCTCGATCAGTTGCGCCGAGACTTGCAGCGCCAGCGTGTTGCGTGGGTCGTACATCGTCCGCAGCAGTCCTTCGATCTGCAGGTCGGGATTCAGGTGCGCCCGCACTTTCTTGATCGTCGCGACGAGATCGCTCAGGCCCTCGAGCGCGTAATACTCGCACTGCATCGGGATCACCACGGCCTGTGCGGCGGTGAGCCCGTTCACGGTAAGGAGATTCAGCGCGGGCGGGCAATCGATGAGAACGAAATCGTACTCGGCCTCGACGTGGGTGAGAGCCTCCTTCAGGCGCAGCTCCCGTCGATCGAGATCGACCATCTCCACTTCGGCGCCGGCGAGCTCGCGATTCGCCGGCAGCAGGTCGTATTCGCCGGCGGGCGCGCGCACACGGACGGCGCGTATGCCCGCTGCGCCGATCAGGAGCTCATATACCGTCGCACGCAGCGCGCGCTTGTCGATGCCGCTTCCCATCGTCGCATTGCCCTGCGGGTCGAGGTCAACGAGAAGCACCCGGCGATTCGCCGCGGCCAGGCTCGCCGCGAGATTCACACACGTCGTGGTCTTGCCGACGCCGCCTTTCTGATTGGTGATCGCGAATATTCGGGCCATGGGGCGCTACTGCCGCTGTATCAGCACGAGATGCCGCTCGGCATTCAGGGCGGGAACGGCAAGAGGGATTACGGCGGTCGTTCGATAGGGTTCCTTGACCTGCGCGAGCTCCTCGAACGGGTACACGCCTTTCATCGCGGCGAGCACGCCCGTCTCCGCGCAAACGTGGCGAGCGAGCGCGACGAATTCGCCGAGGTCGGAAAAAGCACGCGAGATCACGACGTCGTATGGCGCGGGCGCTGTCCACGTTTCGACCCGCGCGTTCACGACCTCGACGTTTTTCAATTCGAGCTCGATCACGGCCTGCTTGAGAAAAGTGCTTTTTTTGTGACTCGCTTCGAGGAGCGTGACCGCCCACCGCGGACGCGCGATCGCAAGCGGAATACCAGGCAAACCCGCGCCGCTGCCAACGTCGAGCACGCTCGCGCCGCGCAGGTGCGGCGCAACCGCGATGCTGTCGAGCACATGATGCGACAGCATCTGCTCGCGATCGCGCACTGCCGTAAGGTTATAGACGCGGTTCCATTTGTCGATGAGCTCCACGTGTTTCAGGAGCTTCGCCTGAGCGTCTTGCGATAGTGGAACTTCGAGTGCGTCGAGGCCGCGCCGGAGCTCTTCCTCGAGCTTCATGCGGACTTCTGCCGGGCGTCGGCAAAACCGCGCTTCAAGTGCACGAGCAGTATCGAAATCGCCGCGGGCGTAACGCCTGAGATGCGTGCCGCCTGCCCCACCGTTTCAGGACGGTGTGCGTTCAGCTTCTGCTGCACTTCCACCGAAAGCCCGCGCAGCTTGCGGTAATCGATGTCCGCGGGAAGGCGCGCGTTTTCGTGCTGCTCGTTACGCTCGATCTCGTCGCGCTGGCGCTCAATGTAGCCGTGGTATTTCGCCTGGACCTCGATCTGCTCCGCAACTTGCCGATCGGCAACGCCCGAACCGGCGCCCGGCAATGTCATCAGCGCGTCGTAAGTGACGTCCGGTCGGCGAAGAAGATCGGCGAGCGTGTATTCGCGCTCGATCTCCTGTCCCAACACGCGCTTCGCCTCCGCCGCCGGCAGCATTTTCGGATTCACCCACGTCGATTTGAGTCGGTCCTGCTCGCGCGCAATCGCTTCGCGCTTCTCGGAGAATGCCTGCCAGCGACCGTCGTCCACGAGGCCGAGCTTGCGTCCGGTTTCGGTGAGGCGCAGATCCGCATTGTCCTCGCGCAGCGAAAGCCGGTACTCCGCGCGGCTCGTGAACATGCGATACGGTTCGGACACGCCGCGCGTAATGAGATCGTCGACGAGCACGCCGAGATACGCCTGATCGCGTCGTGGACACCACGGCGCTTCGTCGCGTGCGGCAAGGGCCGCGTTGAGTCCCGCGAGCAGTCCCTGCGCCGCGGCCTCTTCATAGCCGGTCGTGCCGTTGATCTGCCCGGCGAGGAAGAGCCCGGCGATCGCTTTCGATTCGAGAGAGCCTTTCAGCGCGCGCGGGTCGAGGTAGTCGTACTCGATCGCGTAGCCCGGGCGCGTGATCTGCGCATGCTCGAGCCCTTTGATCGAGCGCACGAGTGCGTGCTGGACGTCGAACGGCAGGCTGGTCGAAATGCCGTTCGGATAGAACTCATTGACCGTCAGACCTTCAGGCTCGAGGAAGATCTGATGTGAGGCCTTGTCGGCGAAGCGATGAATCTTGTCCTCTATCGACGGGCAATACCGCGGGCCGACGCCTTCGATGACGCCGGTGAACATCGGCGAGCGGTCGAGCCCGCCGCGGATTATTTCGTGGGTCCGCTCGTTCGTGTGCGTGATCCAGCACGGAACCTGACGTGGATGTTGCGATGCCTCGCCGAGAAAAGAGAAAACCGGCACCGGGTCGTCGCCCGGCTGCTCGGCGATCACTGAAAAATCGATGCTGCGCCCGTCGATGCGTGGCGGCGTCCCGGTTTTGAGACGACCAACCGGCAGCTTCAACTCGCGAAGCTTCCGCGCCAGCGATACGGCTGGCGGATCACCCGCGCGCCCGCCCTGATAGTTGCGCAGGCCGACGTGTATGAGCCCGGAAAGGAATGTCCCCGTCGTCAGCACCACCGCGCGCGCCGCGAAGCGTAGACCGATCTGTGTGACGACCCCCACCACGCGCTCCCCTTCGAGCACGAGATCGTCCACGGCCTGCTGAAATATCCGCAGGTTCGGCTGGTTCTCCAGCCGGCTGCGTATGGCCTGGCGGTAGAGCACGCGGTCCGCCTGCGCTCGCGTGGCCCGAACCGCGGGGCCTTTGCGGGCGTTGAGGGTCCGGAACTGGATGCCGGCCTCGTCAGTGGCGCGCGCCATCGCGCCGCCGAGCGCATCGACCTCTTTCACGAGATGGCCTTTGCCGATGCCCCCGATCGATGGGTTGCAGGACATCTGACCCAGCGTCTCGACGCTGTGCGTCAGCAGCAGCGTCGAACGGCCCATGCGCGCGCTGGCCAGCGCGGCCTCCGTGCCGGCATGGCCGCCACCAACGACGATTACATCAAATATTTCAAAGGGTTGCTGCATGTCAGGAACCGCGCACAAACAGGCGTGAATTTTACGTCAAAACTTCGCCGCGATCGAGCGTTTCCATGTTTCACGTGAAACATCGCCACAGTCATAACATGCCATCCAAAACCGTAAGCTTCTGCTAAGCATGACCGGCGTCGGGTCGGGCGCGTCCTTCTCGCCCCTGTTCGGCGCCGCCACTGGCAAGCGCGTGGCGGTTTCACCCTGCGCGTGCTCGACAACGCCGGCGGCTGCGGAACTCACGCACTGGTTCGATGCTTGTCCGCCTCGTTTACTCGGCCAAGCTCTGCCGATTGATACGACATCGAGGTTCGACAGTCCTCGCCGACTACCCCGGCCTTGTCTGCGCTCCTCGGGCACCTCTCAAGGGGCTCCAAAGGCCGCGCCGGCCCCGGCGTCGGATTGCACGCGCTAGAGGCGCGCCGGCGCGCCGACTTGTGCCGCAGTCCGCTTAAACCGGCGGTTCGTGTGCGGCCTGTCGTGTGTTGACTGGCCGCCGCGAACCGGGTGCCCGCTCGCGGATGTGCTTTGCGACACCAGAGGCGCGACGGTTCGCCTCGGGCGCTATGCACTATTCTGCGGGTGTGTGGCTGCGTGGTGGTCCGACGAACACCGGGCGAACGCGCGAAGCGCTACGGGCTGTCGCGTGCGCAGCAAACTACGA
>Ga0209382_10002286_pt1 | contig 28217 bp, 27 predicted proteins | sample SoiMetdeltSBSDD5_FD_187599 | JGI IMG/M metagenome (GOLD analysis project Ga0209382, IMG submission 187599) | Bulk soil microbial communities from a Populus tree surrounding site in Tennessee, USA - Soil MetaG P. deltoides SBSDD5 (SPAdes) (version 2) | ecosystem: Environmental > Terrestrial >... | reverse complement strand
GATGAGCAGGAAGAAGGTCAGGCTCACCGCAGATCGCGGGCGGCGGGGAATCCTGGAATGCTTACCGCAGCGCGCACGGCGCGAAGAACGGCTTCGGCCATCGCCTCGGCGCCGAGCGCGCCGAGCGTATCGAGATCGACCGGGCCCGAGCGCGCCCCGGTCGCGACGCTGAAGATCGCGTCGCCATCGCTGGAGGTGTGGACCGGCACGATCGTCCGCGCGAGGCCGTCGTGCGCCATCTGCGCGAGCTTGGTGGCCTGCGTCTTCGTCAGCGTGGCGTTGGTCGCCACGATCCCGATCGTGGTGTGCTCCAGCGGCTCTGGCTGGGGCGGCTGAAGGCTGCCGCTGCGCAGCAGCGTGCGTACGTCGGCGAGCCGCTTGCCGTCCTCGGTTCGCGTCCCGGCAACGACCTGTCCGGTGGCCGGATCGATGATGTCGCCGCGAGCATTGACGGCGACCAGCGCCGCCACCACGAGGCCGTTCGGCAGCGCGATCGCGGCGCTACCGATGCCGCCCTTCATCGCGCGCGCGCGACCGGCCATTTTCCCGACCGTCGCGCCAGCGCCGGCACCGACGTTGCCTTCGGCAACGGGTCCGTCCGTCGCGTGCTGGGCGGCCTGTAAGCCGCAGTCGGCGCCCGGGCGAATCTTCGCGTCGCCTATGCCCAAATCAAAAAGGATCGCCGCCGGAACGATCGGAACGACGGCGCCGCCGAACTTGAAGCCAATCCCGCGCTGCTCGAGATGCTTCACGACGCCGCTCGCGGCATCGAGCCCGAAGGCGCTGCCGCCCGACAAGACGATGGCGTGCACGCGATCGACGAGGGCGGTGGGGCTGAGGAGATCCGTTTCACGAGTACCCGGCGCGCCGCCGCGCACGTCAACGCCGGCAACGGCCCCTTGCTCGGCAATCACCACCGTGCAGCCGGTCGGCCGCTCCGACAGCGTGTGATGGCCAACCTTCAATCCCTGGACGGCGGTGAGGCCGCGGGACGGTTCTGGAGCTTGAAGAGCCGCGGCAATCATGATGAGTGCTGACAGTGTCCCGGCTTTCACGGCGCAGCCACCAGTTCCAGCGGCCGCGCGCGATGGTAGCGATCGTAGAGGCGAAGAACGACATCGGCCAGCATGTCGAGAAAGAGCGGGTGATCGTTGACCGCTGCCGCGCGCGCCATCGGCAGCCCTAGCTCGCGGCTCACGTCGGCTGCCTCGACGTCGAGGTCGTAGAGCACCTCGACGTGGTCGCACAAGAATCCAATAGGGCAGAGGAGTGCGGCGTCGAGACCGCGGGCATGCTCATCGCGCAGGTAGTCGCAGACGTCCGGCCCAAGCCAGGGATCTTCAGGCCGTCCGCTTCGACTTTGATATACGGTGGCGTACGGCACATTGGTCTCGCCGGACCGGGAGGCAACATCCTCCATCACCAAGCGCGCGCTCTCTTCGAACTGCTGCTGGTATGGATAGCGATTCGCCATCGAGACCGGAATGCTGTGCGCGGTGAACACGATCCGCGAGCGATCGCGCGCGTCGGGCGGGAGCGTCTCGAGGGCGGTGCGGATCCGGTCGGCGTTCGCGGCGATGAAGAGGGGATGATCGAACCAGTCTGAAACGTACGTGACCTCGACGTCGTGCAGGCCCTGCCGCGCGAGATTCGCGCGCGCCTCGGCGACGTTCTCGCGATACTGCGTGCAGCTCGAGTAGCTGCGATGGGCGGCCGCAATGACGCCAATCGCGCGGCGGTTGCCGGCGCGCGACATCTCGGCCAGCGTATCGCTGAGGAACGGATGCCAGTTGCGCATCCCGATGTAGACCGGCAGCGGGTGACCGGCACCGGCGAGACGCTGGCGAAGTCCATCGGCTTGCCGCTCGGTCAGCTCGGTGAGCGGCGATCGCCCGCCAACGATTTCATAGTGATGTGCGACTTCATCGATCCGTCCGGGCGCGACGCGACGGCCGCGCAGGACGTTTTCGAGAAACGGGCGGACATCTGGCGGCGCCAGCGGACCGCCGAAGGCGATCACGAGCACCGCGTCGAAGGGCTTGGACACTGGCGCGATTATACTCAGTGGAGAGTCGCCAATCGCCGTCCGCCAATCGCTACTCCCAAAGCCCGTCTGGCAACTCGGATGGGTCAGCCTCGTCACCGACATGGCGACGGAGATGATCTATCCGCTCCTGCCGCTGTTCCTGACCCGGGTGCTTGGCGCGGGTGCCATGTCGCTCGGCCTCATCGAAGGCTTCGCTGAAGCCGCCAACAGCGTGCTGAAAGTCGCAGCCGGCCGGCTTGCCGATCGCACCGGCGCGCCCAAGCGCATCGTCATTGCCGGCTACGCGCTGTCGGGCCTCGTGCGGCCGCTGATCGCGTTCGTCGCCTCGTGGACGCAGCTCTTCGCGCTGCGGTTCGTCGATCGCCTCGGCAAAGGCATTCGCGGCGCACCACGCGACGCGATGCTCGCGCACTTCGCGGCGCCAGAGATCCGCGGCCGCGCGTTCGGCTTCCACCGCGCGATGGACCACGCCGGCGCCGTGCTCGGTCCGCTGCTCGCATCGCTGTTTCTGTACTTCTACCCGGGCGAATACCGAACGCTTTTCGCGCTCACGATCATCCCGGGAGTCATCGTTGTTGCCATCCTGCTGCGAGTCCCCGACGTCCGTCTGAGAACCTCAGAACCACGTGTCTCTGAAGCACCACCTGTTCCAGAAGAACCACGTGTTTCTGAAGAACCTCAAGCATCACGAAGAACCTTTTGGAGCGCGATCGTTGTCGTGTTCCTGTTCAGCCTTGGCAACGCGAGCGACGCCTTTCTGTTGCTCCGCATGAGCGACCTCGGCATTGCCGCGTTCTGGATCCCGCTCCTCTGGTCCGCCCTGCACGTCGTTAAAGTCGCCTCATCCGTGATTGGCGGCGATCTGTCGGACCGAATGGGCCGGCGCACGTTGATCGGTGCAGGGTGGATGATCTACGCGCTCGTCTATGCCGGCTTCGGGTTCATCGACTCGAAAGCGGCCGTGATCGCAATCTTCCTTGTCTACGGTCTGTTCTTCGGCCTGACGGAAGGCGTCGAAAAAGCGTGGATCGCCGACATCACACCCGTGTCGGCCCGCGGGACAGCGTTCGGCATCTACAACGCCGCGCTTGGCGTCGGCAGCCTCATCGCCAGCATCATGTTTGGCTTGATCTGGACGCGCGTCTCGCCCTCGGCGGCGTTTCTGACAGGCGCGGCGTTGGCGGTCGTCTCAACCGGGCTGCTATACTTGCTCTTTTCCCCGCGAAGAAATGAACAGGATTCTGGTCACCAACGATGACGGCGTGCGCTCCGAAGGAATTCACGCTCTGGCCGACGCACTCAAGCACCTTGGCACCGTTACCGTCGTCGCCCCGCAAACTGAGGCCAGCGCGATCGGTCACGCCCTCACGCTGCGGCGTCCGCTGCGCATGGAGCGGCTGGAGGACGGCGTCTACGAGGTGGACGGTACGCCGACGGACTGCGTGAACATCGGTATCACGCAGCTCTACAAGCCGCATGGCGTCATGCCCGACTTGATCGTCTCGGGCATCAACAAGGGATACAACCTGGGCGACGACGTCACGTACTCGGGCACGGTTGCGGGAGCGCTCGAGGGTGCGCTGCTTGGCATTCCGAGCATTGCCGTCTCGCTTCAACGATCGAACGGCACGTACGACTTCAGCGGTGCGGCCAGCGCCAGCGCGCGCGTGGCGGCCAGCGTCCTGCCGCAGGGCCTGGCCCCGCGAACGTTTCTGAACATCAACGTCCCGGCCGGTCAACCGAAAGGCCTCCGCGTCACCTTCCAAGCCAAGCGCAACCACATCACCGTCGTCTCCGAACGCTTCGATCCACGCGAGCGTCCCTATTACTGGATTGGAGAAGGGCAGGACGACTGGGAGCCGCACGACCGATCGGACTATCAGGCCGTCAAGGATGGATACGTCTCGGTGACGCCGCTGCAACTCGATTTGACGGCGTACGACGAACTGCCGCGGATCGCATCGATGCTGGCGGTTCTTACGACTCAGCCTTCAGATTCTTGAAGCCGGGCGAGACCTGCACGAACGCGTCGACAACGTCCGGATCGAAATGGGAACCTCGCCCCTTCACGATGAACGCGACCGCATCGTCGTGAGAAAGCGGCGTTCGATACAGGGTCCGTGTCGTGCTGGCGTCGTAGACGTCGACGATGGCGAGGATGCGTCCGGGGATCGGAATAGTGCGACCCTGCAGGCCTTCGGGATAGCCACTCCCGTTCCACTTCTCATGGTGGGTGTAGACGATGTCCTTCGCCAGGGTCAGGATCACATCGTCGTGGACGTTGGCGTGCTGCTCAGCGTGCAGGATCACATCCCGGCCGTAGCCGGGGTGCTTCTTCATCTCGCTGAATTCCTCGGGCGTCAGCGGGCCGGGCTTGTGGAGGATCTGGTCCGGCACACCGACTTTGCCGATGTCGTGCAGCGGCGCCAGGCTGGCGAGCAGCTCGATCCGGTCCGGCGTCAAATAGTCGCGAAAATTCGGATGGTTCGCGAGTGCGCCCCCGAGCAGGCGCGTGTACTCCTGCGTTCGTCGGGAGTGCTTTCCGGTCTCGGCGTCCCGGACCTCCGTGAGCGACAGAAGCGACTGGACCATCAGACGTTGAGAGGTGGCTTTCTCTTCGCCCGCCTTGTCGGCGCGCTTCCGTTCGCTGCTGAAGCGTGCAACCGTCATCGCTGCCATTGACGAGATCAATCCCAGCGTTGGAAGAAGCGGCGAGAGGTAGATCCCGTTGTTTGACATCAATCGCACCGATCCAAACCAGACGAGCCAGAGAGCTGCCGCGCTGCCGGCGGCGCCCCACGCGAGCCCAAGCCGCCGCACGATAAGCGTCGCGATAATCCCGAGGCCGACCACAAGCTGGGTCTCGAGGGCTACCGCATACTCGGGCCTCTGAAGTGCGTCCTGCTGGATGATGTTGTCGGCAACCGTCGCCTGCACTTCGACACCGGCAAAGAGCGTATCGAGCGGCGTGGATACGACTTCGCGCGTGCCGAGCGCCGTCGTGCCGACCAGCACGATCTTGTCCTTGATCCGATCGGCGCGCACCGTTCCATTGAGCACATCAGCAGCGGACACGTATGGAAACGTTCGTTTCGGACCGCGATAGCGGAGCAGCAGGTTTGCCTTCCCGTCGAGCGGAATGCGACGATCGCCAAGAACGAGCGACGTCGAGTCCACGTTGTGGACATGCAGCGAGATGTCGCGGACGCCGGTGACGGCCACGTAGGACATCAACGCGAAGCTGGGAAGGATTTCGCCGTCGCGCTGCATGAGCAATGGAATGCGTCTCAGCAGCCCGTCGGGATCAGGCGCGGCATTCAGAAATCCCGAGTTCTGCGTTGCTTCGGCCAACACAGGCAGATTGCAGACCGCGCCGGTCGCCTGGAAGAAGGGCTCTTCCGGGGAATCATCGCGCCGCACGACGGCGAGACTGATCGGCTGCAGCTTGCACCCATCTCCCTCCGCTTCTGGCCCGAACGTCATCGCGTAACCCAGGACGACGCGGCCCGCTCGAAGCGTATCGGCAAGCGATTCGTCGGGCGGAGTGCCGGTGCCCCCGAAGCGATCGGGTTCGGCGAAGACGATGTCGAGGGCGACAGTCGCAGCGCCAAGATCCCGCAACCGCGAGACCAGCTTACCGACGACATCGCGCCGCCACGGCCATTGACCGACGGACGAAAGACTCCGGTCGTCGATGTCGACGATGGTGATGTCGCCGCTCGTCGGCCTGGCCGGCGTCGCACGCAGGATCGTGTCGTAGGTGCCGGACCGCCAGTTGGCGAGAAGGGCGGGGCGGAAGAGCGACAGGAGCGCGACGACGATCGTCGGCACCAGGCCGCACAGGACAACGAGGCGGCCGGGCCCGAACCTCATCGGATGGTGATTTCGACGCGACGGTTGCGCGGCTCGTAGGTGTCGTCCGGCGTCTTGACGAGAAGCACGGCCTCGCCGTGCGATGTCACTTCAATCAGCTTTGGATCGAAGCCCGCGTCGGTCAGCAGCGCGCGGACCATGGTCGCCCGTTTCATCCCCAGTTCGAAGTTGCTCGCAGACGTACCGGTCGTATCCGTATGGCCGGTGACGACAACCTCGGGGACGGGATGAGACTTCACGGACTTGAGAATCTCGGACACGAGCGCACGGCTCTCTGCGGTCAACTCGTCGGACTCGAAGCGAAAGTACAGCGTGAAGTGCTCGGGCGCTGGAGGAAGGGCCGAGAGCAGGTCGCCGAACTGCTTCTTGATCTCGTCTTCGCTCAGCGTCTTGATGCGGGAAGGCGGCAGGTTCAGGCCGACAACGGTCGACTCGCGCGCACCGCTCAACTCAACGGCACCAGCTTGCGATGGCTTGCCGGAGACTGTCGCCCGCCCGACTGCGGACGTGTCTGGATCGGGAAGCAGTGCGACCAGCGTCGCCGTCTTGGGGTCAGGCTCAGGCGTGCGCACCTGCTGCCCAGCACAGGCTGGGAGAATGAGCAGCACCAGCGCAGCGAGTTGATTCCTCTTCATCCCTGCGAGGCGCGGATCACAACGGTCGTTCCGCGTACCCCCACAATCGCTGCCGGCGTCTCGAGCTTGACCGCGTCGGGCGCGAGCTTGGCGATGCGTCCAGACACGTATGCGGCGACGCCTTTGACGACGTTGAGCACGAATCCAAACCGGCCTTCGGCCGGCGCATACGCAAACCGATCCAGTCGGATCTCGCTGCTCGGCCCAAGCGAGAGCCGGGTGTCGTCCTTGAGGGTCAGTCCCAGCTTGCCGTCGGCGCCAGTACGAAGCGTGTCGGCCTCGTAGACGACCTCGCCAAGCTTCGCCGGAATCGTCGCGCCCTTGCGCACGATGAAGACCGATCCCTGCGCGATCTTTATTCGACCCGCCTCGGTACCGGCCGCTTGCGGGAGTGAACTGGCAAACGCCGGCGATCCCGCGACCAGCAGCGCGAACGCTACGACCGTGCAGCGACCCTTCATGTGCGTTTCCCCCCGACTCCAAGATAGCGCTGTTCGAGACCAGGAAATAGGGGGCTCTCAAAATGACACACCGGCTGACGAATTTCGTACTTACCGAGATCATCGGCACGAGCCGCCTCATTACTTACTGTCGCTGCGCAGATCCGTGAAATCCCGAGCTAATTCCGCTGTTTTGGGGCTTTGAGCAGGTGAGGATAATCGCGTTCGAGATGCGCCACCTTCGGCAGGTCGTTGTGCATGACGTACGCGTTGGCGGGATGTCGCTGGACGAAGTCCTGATGCTCGGCCTCCGCCGGATAGAACGCGTCGAGCGAGATCACTTGCGTCACGATCGGCTTTGAAAACACGCCTGACTGATTCAGTTGTCGAATGTACGCGTCGGCAGCGGCCTTCTGTTCGTTGTCGGCGTAGAAGATCGCCGAGCGGTACTGCGGTCCTTCGTCAGGCCCCTGCCGGTTCAACTGCGTCGGATCGTGCGCGACGGAGAAGAAGATCTTCAGCAGGGTGCCGTAGCTGACCTTCCGAGAGTCGTACACGATGCGCACCGATTCGGCGTGCCCCGTCGTACCGGTGCTGACGACCCGGTAGTTCGCAGAAATCTTGCTGCCCCCCGCATAGCCGGAGACGACGTCTTTGACGCCAGCCAGACGCTCGAAGACAGCCTCCACACCCCAGAAGCACCCGCCCGCGAGGACGGCCGTCTGCTCGCCGCTGGCTTTGACGTTTTCAAGGGGGGAGGGGAAGGTCTGGGCTGCCACGGTGGCCCCAAGCGCAACCGCGATCGCCACGAGGTATGTGAACGACTTGCCCATGATCGGTGGCATTATGCCGGAAGGACGGGTTGCGGTAGAATAGCGCTTCGGGTCGACGGTTCCCGGCCGTCGCTATTAGGACCCTTTCCACTCGCCTTTGTCGGGGCGTGGCTCAGCCTGGTAGAGCACTCGGTTCGGGACCGAGGGGTCGGTGGTTCGAATCCACTCGCCCCGACCAATTTTGGCGCTCGGCGCCGCCGCTGCGCGGCGGTTCCCTCCGGCGCCTCGCTTAAGCTCGCTCCACTCGCTCCCGCTTCGCCGGGTCGCTCCGTTCCGCTCGCGCTACGCCAAATTCAGGCCTGGTTGACCGGGCCGTTTGCTGTCCGCGCACTTTCCGTCTGGCCCTTTCCGAGCTACCGGTTTACTCGGTTTTAGACTGTCGCGTCATGGACTCGCCCGCGAAGGCCGCGCTTGTCTATCTCTGGGCGCCTTTCGCCAACTTGCTCTGGTATGTCGAGACCGTCGTCATCGGGACGATCTCGCTGCTGGTGTGCCCGTTCGATCACAGCGGCGAGTTGCAACACACGTGCGCGCGCTGGTGGTGCCGGATGGTGGCCCTCACGATTGGCGCACGGATTCACGTGTACGGTATCGAACAGGTGCAGGCCGGTCGGAGCTACGTCTACGTCGCCAACCATTCGAGCCTGATCGATACGCCAGCGCTGTTTGCGTACTTGCCCTACCAGTTCAAGATCATGGCCAAGCGGCCACTTTTCTACGTGCCGTTCATGGGATGGCACCTGTGGAGTTCTGGCAACTTTCCCATCGACCGCGGTGACGCCCGCAAGACGGTCAAGAGCTTGAAGTTGGTCATCGACGGTGTCCGCGATGGCAAATCGCTGATGGTGTTTCCCGAGGGCACGCGCACGCCAGACAGACGGCCGTCTTCAGGAGTTCAAGCATGGCGCCTTCAAGATTGCGGTGCGTGCCAAAGTGCCCGTTGTCCCAGTTGCCATTCGGGGTACCTTCGAACTCCTGCCGAAATCGACCCTCGCGCCGCACCAGGGCGTGTCGATGTGTTCATCTGCGCACCGATCGACACCTCGGAATGCCGTGAGCGCGACCTGCAGGGGCTGGTGGAGGCGGCGCGGAGCGCGATCGCGGCGAAACTGGCGGCTAGCAGCCCGTGTGAGCCGTTGAATTAGGGATCGGCAAGAAGTGAGGAGACGACGGCGGCAGCGTCCGTCGTCTCCAGACCTGGATGGGGACTTACGCGCGCTTCCGCGCCTGCTTGTTGCCGGACCGCCGTTGCTGCGTCTGCTCGCGCTGACGCTCCTCGGCCATCTGCATCGACCGCTGTCCAGACGCTCACCCACGGCGTTGCCGAACACGTAAGCATCGGCCTTGTGGTCCTTGCCGTCCGGATCCTTGCGACGACGCTTCAGCAATGTCGCCATTCGGAGGCCCGGAATTTCCGAGCCTTTTTTACTGTCCGCAGGGAAGCCGCTCGAGCTTCAAGCGCGGGTAACTCCGTCGACGATGATTGAGCTGCGATCGACGGCCGGTTCGCCGCATTCCTTCGCGATCCACGCCCGGGCGAGATCGCGCACCCTGACCATTTCGGACCATCCCAGACCGTCAGGCCGTATCAGATGTCCGACCTTGATTTCCAGCGGTCCGCGCGTCAGCAGCCAGCGTTCGTCGGGCAGCACCGCGCGCGTGCCGCGCAAGGCAATGGGCAGGATCGGCGTGCCGGTATCGACGGCCGTGTGAAATGCGCCGAGGCGGAATGGCATCACCCCGGCTGCGCGCACGAACGTGCCTTCAGGAAAGACAAAAAGCGACTCACCCTTCCGGAGGATCGCGATCAGGTCGGCTGCTACCGCCGTGGCGCCGCGCTGGACCTCGACACAGCCCGCTCGCCGAATGAACGTGCCGAGAAACGGGTAGGTCGTCAACCTTGCCTTTGCGGCAAAGCGCACGGTCACCGGAAGCGTCGCCAGCAGCAGGACGACGTCGAGGTAGCTTGCGTGGTTGGCGACGATCACGGCTGGGCTTTCGAACGCGTCTGGCGTCGTCATTCGCACGGGTGGCGTCAAGCCGCTGGCGCGGAGGAGCACCCGGCAGGTCGTGCGAATTCTGCGCCGCGCAGTGGGGACATCTCCGGCAAACCGCACCGCGACCCAGGCCACAGGAATCAACACGAGAAGGCAAAGGAGCGCCCACGCGGTGAACGCAAGAGGCCCCAGCCAGCGCAGTGCACTCGTCAGACGCCAAACGACAGCGCCGCTCGACAGCCGGATGAGCTGCCACGCTGCCCTCGTGCGACCGCGGCCGAGGGTTCCGCTCGCGAACAACTGCTTCGTCGCACTCCTGCGAATCTTGCCGCTGGACGATTTTGGGACGGTTCCAGGTGGCGCGATCACGACCTGATCCGGCGGAATGCCAATCGCATACGTGACGCGCGCCACGATGGCGTCGGTGAGCGCGCCTCGGGCGCTGGCAGATCGGTCGCGCGTTTCGGCAACGACAACGAGGCGCTCGGTGCCGGTACGCGAATCGGCCATGCCAAACGCCGCCACGCACCCGCGACGGACGCCCGGTACGTCGCTGGCGGCCTCTTCGACTTCCTGCGGATGGATATTCCGGCCCGCGGCAATAATGACGTCCTTGACGCGGCCGGTGATGAAGAGATCCCCGTCCGCCCAGTAGCCGAGGTCGCCGCTGTCGAACCACCCGTCGCCCCGCGCCACTTCCGCCGTTGCTTCAGGGTTGTGGAAGTACCCCTGCATCACCGACGGACCGCGGAAGTGTATTGCGCCCTCTGTGCGCTCGCCGAGGACGTCGCCGCGCGCCGAGACGATGCGGACGTCGTGGCCTCGAAGCGGCCGTCCGCAGCCGACGAACATCAGAGGACTGGTATCCGCGGGCGTGGCAGGTTCGATCCGGCGCGCGCGCTCGAACGGCTCGCGGGCCACCCGGTCGATGCGCGGCTCCCGACCGGCAAGCGGCGCCGTGACGCAGAGGCTCGCCTCGGCCAACCCGTACACCGGTTTCATCGCCTCGCGGCGGAATCCGCAACGCGAGAATCGATCGCAGAAGCGATCGATCGTGGAAGCCGCAACTGCCTCAGCGCCATTCAGCGCGCAGCGCCACGAGCTCAAGTCGACGCCATCGATCTCCTCGTCGGAAATCTTCCGCACGCACAGGTCGTAGGCAAAGTTGGGTGCCGCCGTCAGCGTGGCTCGATGTGTGTGGAATGCCTGCAGCCAGCGCGCCGGGCGCGACAGGAACGCAAGTGGCGACATCACGACAAGGGGAATGCCGTGATAGAGCGCACCCAGCCACGTTCCGATCAGCCCCATGTCGTGGTAGAGCGGCAGCCACGTCACGCCGACGTCATCCGCATTGATGTCGAACGCGTCGCCGAACGCACGGATGTTCGCGAGCAGATTGGCATGCGAGAGCGCGACGCCCTTCGGCATCCCGGTGCTGCCCGACGTGTATTGGATGAGAGCAAGATCGGCGGCATCGATGTTCGGCACCGCAAGCGCACGCACCTCGTGCCCGGCTCCTTCGACCGTGATCACATCAGAGAGTGAGGGGGCGAGCGGACGAAGGAGGCGCGCGACACGCTCCGCCTCGGCGAACGTCAGCAGGAGACGCGCGTCGGCGTTGCGAAGAATCCCCGACTGCCGCCGGGCGTACTCTTCGAGACCGTCGGCGCGAAACGGCGGATAAAGCGGTACGGGAACGCCGCCTGCGAGCAGCACGCCGAAGAACGCCTGGAAGAACGCCACTTCAGTCCGCAACAAGAGCGCCACGCGATCGCCGGGCGCGACCCGCCGTGCCGTCAAGCCTGCCGCCACGGCCGCCGCATCGCGCCACAGGCCACCGTACGTAACAGGCCGCTCGCGGCCGTCTTCCTCCCGCAAGTGGAGGTGGACGCGATCCGGTGTCGCTTCCGCATGCCACCGCAGAACGTCCACGAGCGTGCGCGCCGTAGTGGACGCGCCGCCGCCTGGTCCCTGATTCGCGGGCGCGGCCTCTGTCGTCGAGAAGTCCTGTTCTGATCCCCGCGCGGCCGCGTGGGCCGTCAGCGCAGCAAGCAACTGCCGGGGCGAGTCGGCGTCCGCCAGCGCCGCCTCGTCGAGCCGGACGCCGGTCGCCTGCTCGAGGCGCAGGAGCAACTCGACGCGCTCGAGGCTGCCGAGGGCCAATTCGCGGGTCAACGAATCGTCGAGGCCAATCGTTCGCCCGAGCCGTTCCGGATTCAGCTCGGCTACGAGACCTCGGACGACGTCGAGGACCAGGCTGGCATCGAGCGCACGCGTCGCGATGGACATCTGCCGCAGATTCTAGAACGATCGTGACGAGGCAGAAGGCAAAAGGGGACAAGGCATAAGGGCGTGGGAGAAACGTTTGCGTTTCTTTGCGTTTCATTTGCCGCGGTTTCGGCGGGAGACCGTCGTTCCTGCCGTGCTACCTGAAGCGTCCCCCAACAGCACACGCGCCCCTGCGATTTGGAAAGCACGATGGTGCCCAAACCGCTCTTAGACGTCGTGCGGAACGTCTTGATTCTCGCCGCGACGAGCTACGCGACGTTCCTGATTTGGCAGTGGCATTGGATCGCCGCGCTCGTCGCTTGCGTTCCCGTCTACGTCGTCATGCTCAACCTGTTCGGGTTTCTGACGCTCCCGCTCTACCTGCTTACGCCCGAGGTCAGGCAGGCCAGAGAGATGCCGCGTGCCCTGCTCCAGAAACGGTAGGCGCATTCGCCGAGTTGCAAGAAAGGAAGGTCGTCGCGCCGTGAAGGATTGGTGGAACTCTAGGTTGGCTGATGTATGTCTGCGGAGGGGTCGCGGCGGTCAGCTTCTGGGCCTACAACGATGGCTTCCCGGACGGCCGTGTGCCGGTGCTTGCAATCGGGCTACCAGCGCTCCCCTTCATTGTGGCGGGCAAATACCTCTTTGAACAGGACAAGAAGAGTCGCAAGGGATAGCGCGGTGTGACGGACTTGCGGAGACGACGGCGGGAGCGTCCGTGATACCGCGCTCGTTGCCGGACCGGCGCTGATGTCCCCGTTATCCCGTTTGCGTTTCTTTGCGCTTCAGTGGTTGGTCCGATACCGTCGGGCCTGGTTCGGTCTCGCTCCGAAACTCGTTCACCGCGTCCGCGCAGATCGCCACGGCGGCACCGACGTCGAGCACTACCCACGTGTCTCGGTCGAGATGAACCGGAATGAAGGGGTTGAAGAGAGCCGCCATCAGGCCGAACCCCCAAGCCCGACGCTGCTGCCTCACCTGCAACTCTGGCGTTGATGCCGTCTCCGCAGATTGATACGCGAAATATGCGTCACGAGCGGCAACACCACACACGACGAACCGTAGAAGCGTGTAGTAGTCGTAGGGCCATTCTCGAAGGGCTCCAAGCAACAACGCGATGGCAGAGAGCTTGAACACGTCTCGGCCGAACGTCTGTAGTACTCGTTCAAGTGTTGCGCGGTGTTGCGGGAAGATGGCTTGGAGCGCGAACACCGGGAGCATGAACGCCCACGCGCAGGCAAACGCTAACACGCCAGCCTGAATCGCCAAGTCGAGAAGGCTCTCACCAACAGTCATCTACTTACTCTGGGAACATGCAGGGAGGGACTTGCTGAGGGGTAATCAAAATTGTAACACGGACCGACGGAGACGACGGCCGGGGAGTTGCCGTCGTCTCCGGGTGCGGTTCTACGCTCGCTTGCGGGTTTGCTTGTTGCCTGACCGCCGTTGCTGCGTCTGCTCTCGCTGGCGCTCTTCCGCCATCTGCATCGACCGCTGGAACTCGGTCGGCGTCACAGCCAGGTAGCGGCTCGTCGTGCTGCGGGTACAGCACGCATTCGCGGCTTGGCGTCTGGCTTGAACCATGCGCGGTCTCAAGCTCCGACACCACATCATCAAGCGGATCACTGACTGTTGCGGGCGAATACTCTGTCCTCAGGAGAGCTGATACTTGCGCATGCGAACGTACAACTGCGTGCGCGAGATCCCGAGTCTTGCGGCGGCCTTCGATTTATTGCCAGTGCACTCTGCGAGCGCTTGTTTTATCATGTCGCGCTCTACCGTATTCAAATCGGTTGTCGGCTGACCGATCACGAGTGGCGCCGGGCCAGAACGCTCCTCGTTCAACGAGAGATGCTCAGCGGTGATGAGGCCGCCTTCGCAGAGGATCGCTGCGCGTTCGAGGGCATTCCGCAGTTGCCTCACGTTGCCCGGCCAGGAGTAACGCAACAGCGCGGCCTTCGCGTCGCGGGTGAGCCCTGCTGGCGGACGACCGAAGAGCTGCCCGATGTCCTGCAGAAAAGCCTCGCTCAAAGGGAGAATGTCACCCGGGCGCTCGCGTAATGGAGGAAGCTTGATGTCGAACACCTGCAAGCGGTAGAAGAGGTCTTCGCGAAAGTCCCCGCGCTCCATGGCTTTCTTCAGGTCACGATTCGTCGCCGCGATCACGCGCACGTTCGCCTTGAGCGAACGCGTCGAACCAAGCCGCTGGAATTCTCGCTCTTGCAACACACGCAGGAACTTCGCCTGCGCCGACGGACTCATTTCCGCCACTTCATCGAGAAAGAGTACGCCACCGGCAGCGAGCTCGATTTGTCCGGGCTTGGCCTGTTGCGCGCCGGTGAACGCCCCCCGCTCGAAGCCGAACAGCTCCGACTCGAGCAGCTGCTCTGGGAGAGCAGCGCAGTTGAGCGCGACAAACGGACCGTCCGCACGATTCGAGGCGTGGTGGATGAACCGTGCCACCACCTCCTTTCCCGTGCCCGATTCACCGACGAGAAGAACCGTCGTGTCCGTCGAAGCGACCTGCGTCGCTGCCTTGAGCACCAGCTGCCATTGTGACGACGGCCCAACCATTCGTCCCGTCTTAGCTGCGAGCTCGTCCGACAGCGACTTGACCCGGGCCTCCAGGTGGTCCGCCCGCAGTTTCGCCTCCGTAGCTTGACGCGACATCTCGGCGAGTTGTTCGTGCGAGACCGCCAACGCGACATGGTCGGCAATGCGGCGGGCAGCAGCCAGCTGCGCTTCATCGAATGCGTGAGACCGCTTCGACCAGAAGGTCAGACCGATCCCCTGCTCGAGGGCGGCCACGTGCACCGCCAACATGGACCGGTAGCCCTGCGACCGAATCCGATCCCAGAAATCCGGTGGCTCGACGACAAAGCGGGTATCAGCATCGTCGAAGTCGCTGATGATCGCGGTCCCGCCGGCTTCAGGGATCACCTGTTGAACTTTCAGCCGAGCGGGCAGCGGTTCCCACTGATCGGAGGCGGCTTCGACGACGACGTCCCCCCCTCGATTCAGGAACGCGAGCGTCAGCCGGTCGTGCGGAAGTACCGTCGCCGAGATTTGCGAGATACGTGGAAAGACCTGGCGAATATCGAGCACGGTTGTCAGCGCCCGCAACAGCTCGTCCGATGCCTCGAGGTTCCGCTGTCGCTCCCGTTCGAGGGCAAGCGACTGCTGCAACGCGCCGTAGTTCAGGGCGTCGTCAACTGCGAGCGCCACCTGATTCGCCACGAGCGACAGAAACGTGACGTCCTTCGTGTCGTAAACGTGGAACTCCGAGTCGCCTGCCACCAGCATGCCGATGCGGCGACGCGGTGTTGTCAGCGGCAGCGAACACGTTGATCGGACGTGTTGGTCCCGAAAGTACGCCATGGCCTTTGGAAACCTGATCTCGTCTTCAACATTGGGGATGACGAGCGGCGCCTGATGCCGAACCGTCCAATAGGTAAGAGACTCCTCAGGGGACAGGTTCGGGGGTGGCAGCGGGTTGCCGGCGGCTTCGAGCACGCGCAGGTCCAGACTGTGCGTTCCTTCGTCGTAGAGGCCGAGGCCGAGGTAAGTGAAACGGACGACAGGACGGAGTTCGCGCGCCAGACTGCGGAAAAGCGTGTCGCGATCGTGATAGGCCCGAAGGGCCTCAGACACACGGATGAGGGCTTCATACCGTGCAACGGTTGACGCTGGGCTGACGCGGTTGTCGATCACGGCGTCGTTCCCGCTACCGGCTGGCATGTGTCCGTTCTCATGCGCGATGCCGGATTGGATTGCTACATTGTCGACCGAAACAGAATCCTCGTCGAGGCCGCCCGTGACGTGGGCGTGGATATCCCTCCGCCCCGCACTTGGACTGATAGACGAAGGCTTTGAGAGATGCAGAGCTAGTCCTTTCGGAGGCTGCACTGCTGCAAGTGCGGGTCAATTCGCTCTGCTGCGTCGGTCCAGAGTGTGCGGTCGGTTCGTACGAGCGCCTCGATCTCTTGGCGCGTCAGCTCGACCCCTTGATCGCGCAACCTGTTCAGGGCTCCAAGCGGATCGCTCAGGAAGCGCAGACGATATTCCTCATCGGTGACCAGCCGACCGATCATCAGTTGGACAGTCTTCTGAGACATAGTTTCCGGCGTTTCTGGAGTGCATCGCGACAACGATTCGGCCGTGATCACATTCAGGAGCGAGCAGTCGTAGACATTCGCGGTGTTCTGCACATTCGATCACACGCACCAACCCGCGGCGGGTTGCGGCCATATCGCTCGGAGCGGCCTTGCAGCAAGCCGGGCGCCAGGCTGGTGCTTGCACGAATCTGGCAAAAAGGCGTCGCGTTCCGTTTTGGCTGTGCACATATGACCACCTGCGCATCCATGCGCAGACAGTGCGAGCTCCACAGCCATGCACTCGGCTCGCTGGCGGCGACCAGGCGGCAAGTCTCACCCGGTTCATTTTTTGCCTGACGCTCGCAAAGGCGAGACGAGTGATGAAGGTTGTCGGAATCTGGCGGTATCCCGTGAAGTCGATGGCGGGAGAGCGCTTGAGCGTTGTGGAGTTGACCGGCGCGGGATTCGTCGGTGATCGGGTAGTGCAGGTCTACGACGCGCACGGCCGGATCGTCACGGCGCGACGGTTTCCTCGACTGCTGCGCCTCCGCGCGATGCTCGGCCCGGAGGGCGAGCCCCTGGTGGACGGAATGCCATGGGACTCCCCCGAAGCAGCCGCGCGCGTTGAGGCCGCGGTCGCGCCGCGCGCGCGGCTCGAGAGATTCGAAGGCCCGGAACGATTCGACATCCTTCCGTTGCTTGTTTGCACCGATGGCGCCGTGTCGATGTTTGGCCGCGATGTCCGACGCCTGCGTCCGAACATTCTCATTGGGGGCGTCGACGGAGCCGGCGACAGTGGCCCGGCGTCACGCTGAGACTGCCTCACGCGGAAGTCGCGATCGCCGACCTCCGTGGCCGCTGCGTCATGACTACGTACGACCCGGACACCAACCAACAGGATTCCGGCGTGCTCCGCGACATCGTGCGTCGATTTGGCGGGCGACTGTGTCTCAATGCGCACGTCATCCGTCCTGGCCAGGTCGCGGAAGGAGATACGGTCGAATTGCTCTCACACGCGCATGACATGCAGCACGCGCATTGACCACATCGCTTTGAACATGGAGGTCTCAAATGAGCAGGAAATGGTTGAGGACGGCGATCGCCGTCGGGCTCCTGAGTGCCGGTGGAGTTCTCGCAGGACCCCATGAGCACGCGGCTACGCGGACGGCAACAACAGCCGCCGCCCAGGTGCAGTACAAGACGGTCAGGATCGATGGTCTCGATGTCTTTTACCGAGAGGCCGGCCCGAGCGATGCGCCTGTTGTGCTGCTCCTGCACGGATTCCCGACCTCCTCGCACATGTTTCGGAATCTCATACCGGCATTGGCGGATAAGTTCCGCCTCGTGGCGCCTGATTACCCGGGCTTTGGCAACAGTTCAATGCCCGCGGTCGATCAATTCGCCTACACGTTCGACAACCTCTCAACCGTCGTCGAGAAGTTCACCGAGCAGATCGGTCTCTCGCGCTACACGCTGTACGTGCAGGATTACGGTGCACCGATCGGATTCCGCCTCGCCGCAAAACACCCGCAGCGAGTGCAGGCGCTCGTGATTCAGAACGGCAACGCGTACGGGGAAGGTCTGCGCGATTTCTGGAAGCCGTTCAAGGTCTATTGGACTGACCGCAGCGAAGCACACGCTGCGGCGCTGAGACAATTCCTGGAGCTCGACGCGACCAAGTGGCAGTACACCCATGGCGTCCGCCGGCCGGAGGCGATCAGTCCGGACAATTGGCTCATCGATCAGTACCTCTTGGATCGTCCAAACAACAAAGACATCCAGCTGCAGCTTTTCTACGACTATGGATCGAATCTGCCGCGTTATCCGGAGTGGCACGCGTACTTCCGCCGCCACCAGCCACCAACGCTGCTCGTGTGGGGTAAGAACGATCAGATCTTCCCACCAGACGGCGCCCACCCGTACAAACGGGACCTGAAAGATCTGGAATTTCATCTCCTAGACACTGGGCACTTTGCACTCGAAGAGGACCACGATGTCATCGCCGGGCTGATGCGTCGGTTTCTTGAGACCAGAGTGAAAGTCGCGATAACTCGTACGGAGCGGTGAAGATCCTGCAGCCGAGGATCGAGATGACCGCTGCAGCCAGCAGAGGCAAGATTGGTGCTCAACCCTTCAGATAGAAGTCGCGGGCGGCTAACCCCCGTTGAAGGACCTGACGTGGGGTGGCTCCAATCATTCGACGGAAGGTGCGCGTAAAGTGCGCGGCGTCGGAGGCGTGAGCCGCCTCGGCAACGGACTTGCCGCGCGCGAACTCACGGGCGCCACATTGGAGGCGCAGCCAGAGTACGTACGGGCGCATCGGAACGCCGACCGACGTCGTGAACAGGTGCAGGAATCGCGACGGAGACGTGCGGCCAACGCCACACCGAGCTCGCTTTCCGCGTCGACGAAAGCAATGAGAACAGTGCTCCCTCGCGCGTTGACTTCGTGCCACGCGTCTGCTGAGGCGCCCACGTACGCCGGGAGCAGCAGGCCGGCAATCTCGCATCGGAGGACTGCGCTTACGGATGACACAGTCGACGACAGCCAGTTCGTTCAAGACAGTGCAGGATCAGCGCGGTACATTCGTGACGTAGTGGAAAGACACGGCGACAGCCACGATGCTGCCGCACTTTTGAGCGAGGTCCTATGGCACCGCTGATCGTGATGCTCGCGGCCTGGTCGGGTGCTCGATTGATCGGATTCGCGGGTGTGTGGCCCCCGGCAGACTCTTGGAGCGGCGCGCTCCGCATCGCGCTGGCGGCGATGTTCGTGTTCACGGCCGTGTCGCACTTCCATTCCCGCACGCGGCCGGACCTGATCCGGATGGTGCCGGCCAGCCTGCCCGCGCCGTCGCTGCTAGTGACGGCAACCGGTGTGCTCGAGCTCCTCGGCGCCATCGGCCTGCTGGTGCCGCAGACGCTCCAAGTGGCGGCCTACGGCCTGATGGCGCTCCTCGTGGCGATGTTTCCTGCGAACGTCCACGCCGCGCGGGCAGGACTGATGATCGCGGGTCGCCGCGCGACGCCGCTTCTGTGGCGCCTGCCGCTGCAGCTGTTCTGGATTGTGGCCCTGTGGTGCGTTCGATCGCCAACGCCGAGTCTCTGACGAGCGTTAGCGCACGAGAGTTCGATAGAGAAGACCAGCATGACCCCTGGCTCGATTGGTCTCGCATCAGTGCTGCGAGCAGAGCACGGTGACTTGGCAACCGTGGATGCAGAACACGTTCTTCCGAAGGGAGAAACGACGTTGTATGGCTCCGAAGTCTACAGATTGGTCACTTTCGCCTTGCCCGACACACTATTGACGTAGCGCAAGTAGACTGCTAACGTGTCGCAACGATCCAAGGCGCTACGCTCGGAGGCACGATCATGGCTGCTCCCGACCGGCATGTCCCGCTTCGAAGCGTCGAACTGCACGTCCTGCTGAGCGTCGTGGATCGGCCGCGCCACGGTTACGCCATTCTTCAGGAGGCCGAGGAACGCACCGATGGCCGGCCGGGATTCGAGATCCCCACGCTCTATCGGGCACTTCGACGTCTCCGTGACGCGGATCTCATCCGCGCTGCCGACCCACCCGAGACCAGTTCTGACGAACGGCGTGAGTACTGGGAGGCGACGCGTCTTGGTCGGCGTGTGCTCGAGGCGGAACTGACGCGGCTTGGGATCGTCGTGGCGCTCGGCCGCGCTCGGATCGCCGAGGCAAAAGCCGGAGGCCGGAAATGACACCCGCTGACCGGCCGCGGCGCTCGGACGCGGATACCGAGAACCCGGTGGCCGCCAGAGCCGCAACGACGCTCACCCGCGTGCTGTTGCTGCTTTACCCACCGGGCTTTCGAAAGGATGTCGGTGAGGCGTTGGTGGGCGACGTCTCGCAGCGTGCTAGAGACATGGCCGCTGCGCAGACATCACTGCGCATTGGCGTCGGGCTGATCCGTCTTGCGGCCTCGCTCGTGATCAACGCCGTTGCCGCATGGGGAGAGATGGTGACCGCTTTCTGGCTTCGCGATCTGCGGTCGACCTTCTCTTGGCTGGATCTCAAGCTGGCAGTCCGGATGCTAGTGAGGTACCCCGGCCTGACTCTGATTGGAGGGCTCGGGATCGCGATAGCGGTCGCGATCGGAGTGGGCTTTTTCGCGGTCTTCCATTCCCGCTTCTATCCCGCGATCCCGCTGAGTGAAGGCGACCGGCTCGTAGGACTCCAGAACTGGGATCGACGGACTCACAGACAAGAGCACCGGTCTGGTCACGACTTCGTCGTCTGGCGGGAGGAGATGAGGTCAGTCGAGGACCTGACCGCGTTCCGGACGATCGCCCGCAACCTGATCGTCGAAAACGGTTCGGTCGAGCCTCTGGAGGTGGCCGAAATCACTCCCTCGGGGTTCCGTCTTGCTCGCGTTCCACCTTTACTCGGTCGCACTCTGTCGGACGGTGACTCGGCTCCCGGTGCGGCTCCCGTCGTCGTGATCGGCTTCGACGTGTGGCGTGCGCGCTTCGCGTCGGATCGCCGCATCGTTGGTCGCAACCTTCAGCTGGGGCGCACGGTCCACACAATCGTGGGCGTCATGCCCGATGGATTCGCGTTTCCGGTCAACCATCGAATCTGGACGCCGCTGAAAGTCGATCCGTCTGAGTACGAGCGGGGCAAGGGCCCATCGATCTTCATCTCCGGAAGGCTCGCGCCGGGTGTCGATCTGGACGGCGCGAACGCGGAGTTGACGGTGATCGGAAACCGCATGGCCGCGGAGTTCCCGGACACCCACCGCCTTCTCCACCCGGAGGTCGTGCCCTACACCTATCCGTTCCTCGGCGCGAACAGAAACTCCGCGGACGGTTTCTGGCCGATGAGCATTCTCATCAGCCTGATCATGGTCGTCGTCTCCGTCAACGTCGCGATCCTGATCTACGCACGGACGGCGACGCGCATGGGAGAGATTGCCGTTCGTTCGGCCCTTGGGGCCAGCCGCGGGCGGATCGTCGCGCAACTGTTCGCCGAGTCCTTTCTGCTCTCCGCCGGGGCAGCGGCCGTTGGGCTCGGCGTTGTGAAAGTGGCGCTCGATTGGGCGCGTTCGGGCATGGAGGGGCTCGGACAGTCGACGTTCTGGGCGGACTACACGCTGCCGGGACCTGCCCTCGTCTTCGTCGTCGCGCTCACGGCGCTCGCCGCGGTGATCACCGGCGTGATTCCAGCGCTGCGAGCGACCGGCCGGCGCGTGACGTGGAATCTCCATCAATTCAACAGCAGCACTGGACTGCGGATGGGCCGCACGTGGACGACGCTTATCATCGTTCAGGTATCCGTGGCGTCCGCCGCGATACCAATCGCCGTCGCCCTCGGTTGGTTCCAGCTTCGGGACATCTTCAACGTGCCCAACTTTCCGGTCGAGCAGATCCTGTTCGCTGAAATGGAACTCGACCGGGAGCCACCAACTCGCCAGGACGCCGCCGCGCACCGGACAGCGCTAGCCGAGCACTTTGCAGACCTGCAAACGGAGTTGTCACGAAGTCTAGAAGCCGAACCTGGCGTCGTCGGACACTCGTTCACACTGGGTCTTCCCAATCTCGGAAGATCCGCGCGAATCGCAATCGAACACGACGTCGCCGGATCCGGAGCGATCCGCGAGGTGCAGCCGTCCACGGTTGATCTCAACTTCTTCCGGACCTTCGACGTCCGCGTACTCGCCGGACGCTTGTTCCACGCTGGCGATCGTGACGAGGGCGCCGATGACGTCGTCCTAGTGAATCGGGCTTTCGCCAACAGATTGCTCAGCGGCGGCGACGCCACAGGTCGCCGCATTCGTTTCGTCGCCGATAACCCTCGGGATTCGAGTAAACCTGCGGCGGAGCGCTGGTATCAGATTGTCGGCCTGGTCGCGGATATCGATTCGAACCCGTTCGGTCAGGACCTTGTCGTTCCCCGCGTCTACCATCCACTCAAGAAGGTGGACGGCAGTCGTGCGCGCCTCGCGGTTCGGATCGCTCGAAGCCGGCACCTGGAGCTTGCCCGAAGGCTTCCGGAGATCGCCGCGGCGCTCGACCCGACGCTTCAGATCACCGTGGTCCCGCTAGGAGAGGCTTACCGCATGCAGCGTGCGGCCCTGACGACCGCGGCGTTGGCGATCGGCGCGGCACTGCTCAGCGTGATTCTTCTGGCGGCGGCTGGGATCTACGCGCTCATGTCGTTTACGGTCACCCAGCGACGCCGCGAGATCGCCATCCGCACCGCCCTGGGTGCAGAACCCGGCCGACTCCTCGGCGGCATCCTCGGCCGCGCGCTTCGACAGATCGCCCTGGGCGTCGCGATCGGAGTCGGCGTCGCGCTTCTGGCCAACGCGGTGGATCGAGAGACGCTCGGCGGTAGCGCCGGTGTGCTCGTATCCGCCACGGTTTTGGTCATGAGCGCCGTGGGTCTCTTCGCTGCGCTCGGACCCGCGCGACGTGGGCTCCGAATCGAACCATCAGAAGCGCTCAAGGGCGAGTAGTCAGGGATTCGGTATCCTAGAGTCGGGTCTCATTCTGATTGAGCGATCGAGACCAACATCGGTTTTGCGGAAGGACGTCAGCATGACCAGAGCCAATTGTGGGGGGATGCGCCTACTGGCCGTGGCATCAACCTTGGTCGGCGTTATGTCACTTGCCGCGTGCGAGAGCACGAACGAGATTGCTAGTGCGTCCGCTCGTTCCGTTCCAGCGCCGACTGCTGTCAATTGCGGTGACGCCCCACAACTGAAGCAACGGGCACTCGATGATCGGCGCCAGAGTGACGAGACAAACAGCGACCAGGAGAAGATTGTCACCCGGAACCGGGCCGTCTTCTATGCGTCGCTGGCAATCATTGCCGACCTCAAGTGTAGGGTGACGCTGGCTGAGGCTGATGACGCCCTGAAGCCGGCTTTTGACGCGGCTCGCAAAGCGGAGGCTACTCGCAGTTTTTACGAGAGGGCTGAGCATTGGGGCGAGGCGGGGTTTGTCGCGACCCAAGCAATCCCGATGCTGCTGCAGCAGCTGGCGGTTCCGCCTTCGAAGTGAATCGGTGAGTGCTGCACTCCTGCCAGCGGCACCAGGCTCCTCGGCCATCTGCATCGACCGCTGGCTCTGCCTGGATCTACTTCGCGTGGCCTCTGAGCCAGCTCCTGAATCGGTACTTGGACTCCCCGATGCGCTTCAAGATGCCCCTATCTCGGTACTTGACCAGGAATGCCAAGGCCAGGCCCCCAACGACGACGTTCATAGCATGTTCGACCCATTCGGGCATGGTGGGTTGCCTCCGCTGCGCGGATTCTAGCACCTACGCGGCCTTAGCTGACTCCGATTCAATCAGTCCAAGGGCCCTTGCAAGGCGTGCTCGTCGGACTGCAACCGATCGACGAACTGGCTCGCGGTGCTACGGATGGCTGCATTTCGCCCAGCTCGTCTTACTTGTGCTGTGCGGCCTGTTGCCGTGCGGCGTCGGGTGCAGCCGCCGGCCACAACTCGCGACGATCGTCCATGGCGGCGATGGTCCACCGACGCTGGTGCTGCTGCACGGATATGGATCGTCGCCGGAGCGCTGGATGCCATTTACGCGAACCATCCAGTGGCCCGCCGGCGGACGCTTCGTCTTTCCGCAAGGACCAGGCACGATTCCACGCAGCGGGCCGGCAGATGGGCGGGCATGGTGGCCGCTCGACCTCGCCTCACACATTCCTCCGGGTAAGTCGATTCCCGATCTGTCCGCATCTCGACCTCTCGGGCTGCAGACGGCCGCCTCTTTAGTAGAGGACGTGCTGAGAGACCGGCGCACGGTTCCACGTGGGCCGCTGGTTCTCGGGGGATTCTCGCAGGGAGCGATGGTCGCGAGTCAAGTGGCCTTTCGGTCGAAGGTGCCGCTATCTGCGTTGATACTGCTGTCGGGGACGCTCGTGGACGAACCGTCCTGGGAGAATCATTTTCGAGAGCGACAGAACCTGCCGGTCTTTCTTGCGCACGGGCGTGCGGACACAGTGCTGCCGTTCGAGGTTGCGGATCGGTTTCGGCAGAAACTCGAGACCGCTGGGATCACGGTGACGTGGGTCCCATTCGACGGTGGTCACGAGATTCCTGCCTCAGTCGTCGTCGCGTTGAACGAGTTCATCGCCCGACTTCAACTCGCGCGGTGAGGAGCGCGTTCACCGCCGCACGAAGCTCCTCGTCAAACGGGTCAGTCTCATCACTCCGCTCTGAGTACGACGTTCGGGTCGAGCCGCGAGGCACGCCACGCTGGGAGACCGCACGCCAGTGCGGCAACGAGCGCTATCGTGCACATGACGGCTGCAAGCGTGCTCGAATCCGTTGGCTCCACGCCGAACAGCAACGAGGCGAACAGACGGTTCAGGCCAAGTGCACCGGCGACTCCCGTAGCCAGACCGATTGACGCGATGACGAGTCCCTGCTTCATGACGAGCGCAACGATGCCACCGCGCGTCGCGCCGATCGCCAGACGAATGCCGATCTCGCGCCGCCGCTCTGCGACCATGAACGACAGCACTCCATACGTGCCGAGGACGGCGAGCAGCAGCGCCAGCCCCGCGAATGCGGCGAGCAGCTGCGCCAGGAGTCGCGGCCGGCCGATCGATTCGTCGAACACCGCATCCATCTCGCGCAAGCCAACGATCGGAACTGATGGGGCGATGGCGCGGACCGCTCGCTCCAGCGTTTGGGCAAGCGCCGATGCTGCGAGACTGGTGCGCAGGACAATATTCATCGTCTTCGGCGCTATCACGACCCAGGGGCGCTCTGTTCCGTCGATCGGCGGCCCGGGCTGGTCGACGAACAGATACAGCTCCGCGCCCGCATCCCGATCGACACCGGCTTGCTTGACGTCCTTCGCCACGCCGACCACCGTGTGCCACGGATTGACGCTCGTACCGACCGAAGCGCCGAGATTCGGACGCAAGCGCTGCCCGATCGGATCGCGGCCGTTCCACAACCGGTTGGCCAACGTTTCATTGATGACGACAACCCGGCCTTCCGATGTCGTGTCGATGGCTTCGAAGCCGCGACCCGCGACGATCGGGATGCCCATCGTCGTGAAGTAGTCCGACATCACGAACTGGTAATAGTCCACGATCGCGACGGGCCTGCCGTCCGTGTTGGTGTAGTTCTCCGCGCCGGTGTTGTATCGCTGGGCCTTCCGATCGAAGGGCAGATCGGACATGGCGGTGGCGGCTTGCACCCCCGGAACCTGACGAACCGTGTTGAGCAACCGCTGAAGCGCGGCAGCGCGCCCGCCGGCCTCTGAGTCGCCGGGCGGCAGCGTCATAGAGAACGTGACCATTCGGGATCGATCGAAGCCGGCATCGACGCGCGTGAGGTTGTAGACGGTGCGCACGAGCAATCCGGCGGCAATGACGAGCATCACCGCCAGCGCAACTTCCGCGGTCACCAGCGCGCGGCGGACGCGATGGCGTCCGCCGGTCCCGCCCTCGCGATTCCCGTCCTTGAGTGCGTTCACGAGATCGATGAATCGGCTCTGTGCGGCGGGCGCCACTCCAAAGAACACGCCGGTAGCGACCGACACCAGCAATGCAAAGAGCAGCACCGACAGATCAATCGTCAACTCGCTCGTTCGCGGCAGACTGGTCGGATAGGCGAGCACGAGCGATCGAAGGCCTACGCGTGCAACCCACACGCCGATGACGCCACCGGCGACGGACAATAACGCGCCTTCGGTGATCGTCTGCTGGATCAGGCGGCCACGGCTCGCGCCGAGCGCCGCGCGCACGGCAAACTCACGGCGACGCGACTCGGCGCGTGCGAGCACGAGGCTGGCGAGATTCGCGCACGCAATCAGGAGGACGAGCCCGGCCGCCGCCTGCAGCACCCAGATCGCGCGACGCGCGTCGCCGAGAATCGCGTCCTGCAGTGGCTGCAGCCGCAGCGTGTGATCTTGCGGTCCCGAAGGATGCCCAGTTGGCACGTGCCCTTTCACGCCAACGCGCTCGCCCCAGTTTTCGAGGAACGTGGAGAGTTCAACTTCGGCTGCCTGCGGCGTGACACCATCCTTGAGCCGTCCGACCACTTGGAGAATGTGGTTCTGCCGAATCCGACGGATCTCCGGGTGCACGCCGATCGGCAGCCAGATCTCCGTGCGGTTGTCCATGACGTCGAAACCGGGAGGCATGACGCCGATAATGTCGTGGGGCCGGCCGTCGACGTACACGCTCTGCCCGACGATTGACTGACCGCCCAAGGCTGATTGCCACAACTCGTGCGAGAGGATCGCGACCGGTGGGCCTCCGATACCCGGGCGCGACGACATGGCATCTGTCTCTCCTGGTGCGAAGAGCCGTCCCTGAGCGGGCTGCACGCCCAACGCCGCGAGTAGATGTTCGTCGACCAACGCGCAGCGCGCGCGCACCGGGCGATCGCCGGCCGTGAGATTGATCGCACCGGCCCAGCCGCCCGAGCCGCCACCCGCCACGCCTTCGCCAACGGCAAATGCGCCGACCTCTACGAACGATCGGTTCATTTCGCGGAACTCCAAGTACTCGGGGGTCGAGAGCCTGAATCCCTGGAGCGGGCCGACTGGAAAATGCGCGGTGAGGCGCATCAACTGGTCGGGAGCGGGATACCCCAGTGGCTGCAGGATCGCGGCGTTGACGATCGAGAAGATCGCGGTGTTCGCGCCGATGCCCAGAGCCAAGGTCAGCAACGCCACGGCAGTGAACAGGGGACTGCGCCGAAGCGTGCGGAGCCCGTAGCGGAGATCCCGTCCGACCTCGTCCAGCCAGGCGCCGTGACGAGTCGATCGGACGCGTTCCTTGGCCTGTTCGACGCCGCCGAGATGAAGCACGGCGGATCGCCGGGCTTCGGCCGGCGGCGCGCCGTCACGCATCCTGTCGGCAGCGGCCATTTCCACAAACGTCTCTAGCTCATCGTTCAGGTCCCGCTCAGCGCGGTTGCGACGGACTATCCAACGCACGATCGACGCAAGGCGATGCAGTAGCGTCATGCGCCCTCCAGAACACTTGCGACCGCGAACGAAACCCGATTCCAGCGTTCGCGATAGTGGTCAAGGTGCCGGCGGCCGGACGCGGTGAGTCGATAGTACTTGGCGCGACGATTGTTCCCGGTGGTCCGCCACTCGGCCTTGAGCTTGCCGTCCTGCTCGAGACGGTACAACGAAGGGAACAGCGACCCCGGGTTGACCTGAAACTGCTCGTGACTGAGCACCGCGAGACGCTGCGAGATGCCGTAGCCGTGCATTGGCTCGCGGGCGAGGATCGTCAGGATCATCAAGTCGAGCGTGCCTTGTGGAATATCCAGCTTCTCCACAGCGCTCCTTTAGGTGATCAATATGAAGCGGATGATGGCACGGCTCATTTAGGGTGTCAAGATAAGGCCTTGGTTTACGGAACTCGGTCCGGACCGAGCTATCGAGCACCGAGTCTCGGCGACGACCAGGCATCGTTTGCACCAGACGAACCCCACAGCCCTCCCGCCAACACACCGAGCGGCGCGATGATGAAGTCGACAGCGAGAATCAACGACAGCATGGGCGCGGGGATCCGATCAGAAAGGGGAAGCCAGACGTACACCGCCAATGCCACGACACTCGCGACGCCGCAGAAAGCGGAGAAGACAAGCACCATCGTCCTGGGATGTGATCGACGCACGATCCAGCCGCTGGCGGCCGCGCTGAAAAAAGCAAGCGGTAGGAACACGAAGTAGGCCGCCGTGTAACTCCCCACAAATCTCGCCGCCAGCGACGTCGTGAAATAGCAGAGGGATGCGCCCGTAAGATAGCCGACGAGGATGGCGCTAACCGCTTGGAGTTTGCTCGTCCGCACTTCACGACCAGCACTGATCACCAGCGCCAGGATTACTTGCCGCCAATACCATGTCCGCGAGCGGCCGCCCTCGTATTGCTCAATCAGATCGCCGAGCAGTGCTTCAGACGTTCGCTGCGGGCCAAGCGACTCCAGCAGTCGCGTGGCGAGTGACGGCGGATTGTTTCGGTTCACGTTGTGCCTCCCTGGAGCTCACGGATGCCATTCCACATCTTGACGAG
>Ga0209382_10002284_pt1 | contig 28233 bp, 15 predicted proteins | sample SoiMetdeltSBSDD5_FD_187599 | JGI IMG/M metagenome (GOLD analysis project Ga0209382, IMG submission 187599) | Bulk soil microbial communities from a Populus tree surrounding site in Tennessee, USA - Soil MetaG P. deltoides SBSDD5 (SPAdes) (version 2) | ecosystem: Environmental > Terrestrial >... | reverse complement strand
TGAACGGTTAACCGTCAACAGCGCAGCAATGATTCAAATTAGCATGATTCGACTGTTACTGAATCGCTTGGCATGAGGAATTTTGCAACAGCCTCTGAGACTGGACCTGCAACACGAGCATATTATGTTTCTAACTTCTTGCAGGCAGCAGACCCAGAGGGATCAGCTAGCCCGTATTCATCACTTCCGCTAGATTACTATGCAACAGGCTACCAGGCAGGAATTTGGAAGAAAGCATGGGACCCGAGTTCGAGTTTCGTGTTCTATCAGTTCTCAAAACCTGATGATGATAAAATACACATGCATAGCGACTTCGGCAACTTTGATATCTGGCGCAATGGTCGTTATCTGTCGAGAAAGACTATCAGTTATTCCGATGTCATTGCTGGTGAGCCTAATATCAACAACAAGGCGAATCAGAATGACGAAGTTTCATCGCTTCAAAACAATGTACTCGCGTTTACAAATGTTGCGCTGGGTCAGGGTGCCCATCCATCTTACACAATGCCAAGCATCAGGCTCGGCCACCCAGTCGTAACTCGTCTCGAGAGCAATGCCGACTACGGTTACGTTGCTAGCGACCTAACGAACGTCTACAAATGGGACTCGGGACATTCGTTTCATGACACAGGTGTAGTGAGTAGTGTTGTCCGAGAGATGATTTATATCAGGTCTCTCGAAACTCTCATCGTTTTTGACCGAGTTGTCACAGCAAATCAGACTCACGGTGGATCGTTAACTGCCGCGCAGGTAGTTACTTCTGCTTTGCACCACTACGAGACGGCTCCTATCCAAGATGGCGGAGCTTCCGATTTCAACCACTGGACGTCAACAAATGGCACTCAAGTTCTTCATCAAACTGTCTTGATTCCTGCAGGTCTAACAGCCTCTAACGCTAGGCTCATCGACGAAGCGAGCTGCGTAGATTGTTCGACGGTTGGACAAATGCGGTTGGACATCGACAACTCAGGAGCGGCAACCCGCTACCACCTCAGTGTTCTACAAGCGCGGGACACCAGCGGAAGCAATCATGCGGTTGGTTTCACGGATTCGAACTCTGGCGACCCAACCTCGGGAACTTTCACCGTCACCATTACACCCTCGGGCGAGAGCGCGACAACGATTGTATTCAACAAGGGCGCGAGCTCTTCAGGTGGAACGATTGGCGTGGAGGGTGGTTCCACACAGAGCCTTCGGAGCGACGTCCAAGGAATCACCTACACTGACAACGGTCCGATCTGGGCCACACCCGTCCAAACATCGCCATAATTAGTCGCTGGCGCGAAATTAACTATCTGTAAAAAGATGACTTAGAGATGACAACGGGGATCAAGTAAGGCGGCTCAGAGGCTACAAGGACAGATTTGACCCGCTGTGTATCCATAAACCTTGTATTTTCAGGCTCGAATTTCGCGCCAGCGACTAATTATCGAGGTCTTCCTGACTACTCACCGTTCGCCCATTTTTTTCGGGGTTTCGAAAACCCTAACCTATTAAATCTTCGAACATTATGCAACTTGCCAATTTTTGGGCAATGTTGACCGCCTCTATGCCACCAAGACCCAAACTGCCGAGGGAGGCACGGACAAGTTTTCAACTCTTTAACTTTCTGAAAACTAAACTTCCAAATCTTCGAACCAGCTTCCAAAATAAGCGAACGGTGAGTTGTAGACACTTTTAGTCGGTATGTTATTCCCGTTTGTTTATGGGCTTCTTGAAGACCGTTATCAATAAGATATCACTTGGGTCATTATATCCCCGCCTTCGCTAACTTCTCATACTTCACCCTCGCATCCTCCCACGTCGTCTCAGAAAGTCCAAGCCGCAGAAGCACCCGCTCAATCCCCTCTCCCCTCTTCAAATGCCGGATCGCACACGTATCCCGCAAAATCCCAGCCGTCACTTTCTTCTGAAGCCCTGCGCGATGGGCCACCTCGGTTAACAACATCTCGATAAACCTCGGTGTATACGGGAATACGATTTCATCAATTCCATATTTCTTTACATACTCCTCATACACCGGGGCCAGTTCCGCCGGCAGCTTTAATTTTCGGTCTTTGGTGACCTTCTTCCCGGTATGCTTCACCCACAACTCCGGCGCATACCGATTCGACAGATCAAAATTGACGGTTTTTATTTCGAATAACTCCTCTTTTTTCAACCCTGTCTCAAGCAGCAGCAGCACCAAAAAATACGTCCGGGGATCGCTGCTTGCCGCCCTGAGAAGGGCCTGGCATTCACTCTCAAACAGGAGATCAGGCAGGGGTGAGGTCACCCGCACAGCGCGAATAGTCCCGGCAGGGTTTGTGTTGTGGTCAAATACCCCCTCAGCAACCAGCCACAGAAAATAGTTGGAGAGCGCCGCCACCTTCCGGCTCACCGTCTTGGCAGCAAGCACTTTTTTCGGCCTCGATCGTGGGATCGGCCACTTTCGGCCACCCCAATCAATTAGCGCATGTGCTCACAAGAGAAAATATCCAATAAGCGCTTTCTTATCAAACAGTTGAAAACTCTCATATTTTTGAGCTGAAAATCTATTATGTAATAAAATCAATGGCTTATAAACGCATACGACAGGGCATCAAAGAAAATTAAGCTATTGATTTTAAACAGGTTATCTGGCAGCCCTCACCCATTGTTGAGGTGACGAGTGTGTAAAGTGGCCGATCCCACGATCGAGGCCCTTTTTTCAACTCCGTAATCCACTGTTGGATATCAGCGGTACGAATCTCCCCTATCCGTTGGTCTTTGACAAACAACCCAAACTTGCGCACGTCGCTGGTAAAGTCGTCAGGGGTATACTTCGAGTATCCCCCACTCGATAGGTAAGTGTGATATGCCGGCCGGCTTTGCAGCACCGTCGAATCGCTTGCAGGAGGGGGTTATTTCAACGCCTTGCGGAAGAATACCGCTATATTTTTTACGGGAAAATAAATCAAGCTGTGTATCTGCCATACACCCCTAGTATACCACTTCGTAGAGTCCAAAAGGCTCTCCACATCCCCTCCCCGTTTCCAATTCCAGCCTCAATTTTCCAGCCGCTTTTGCAATTCCTTTTTCAATGGAGGTGGGCGCGGGGAGAGTGCGGTCTGACTCTGCGAAGTTCGGAGTATATAGCAATACTATGACCGAATTTTACTACTCATCGCATTTCCCCATTTTGCTTCATTTACTCACCAGCTTTCCAAGAATGAGATGTTGATTCATGAGATGGGTTTTGCAACAGGGATGTCTCGGTGGTATTTAACTTTTGTAGAAGTGTTGAATTTTCGCATAATACGAGCGTTTTTTTGATACAGTCCACAGGTGATGATTCGACAAGGCGTAATTCATTAACCCCCAAAATTTCGCGATGATATTGGAAAGCTTACAGCCAATTATTGATCAAGAGAAACGGTGCCCAGTAGGCGGGATGTTGATAATTAGGATCACCGAGCAAGTGTATCTGCGCCCGAAGATGTTTCACATATGTAGCATATCTACAACTCTGAAACATCTTCAACAAGAACATGCTATACTGTGCTCTTCATAGGCATATGCTGTCACGGGCTGTCGACGACCGGTTGCATCCCTATATGGGTCTGCGTCCACAGCGCTGCGGGGCTCCCCAGCACGCCCTAAACCGGACCACATAAGATTCGTACACGCACAATTGCTAAACGTGCCGGAACATGTGCTTCCGCGCTAATGGCAGTGTCCCGATGTCGTGTGGTCCGGTTTAGGAGCACGACGTCACGCGTCAGGCGTGACGCGACACTGTGTCCTCCCAACGAGCGAGGTGCGCATGTACACAGTCGACGTGGTCGTGCTGGAGCCGATTCCCGACGGCGCCCTGGCGTAGATTGCGCATGTTGATCCGCATGGCCGGGCAGTGATACGTCGTGGGTTTACGGGTGGCCATCGCCATTACATTAAGACGCTTTCAGGGGGAAAAAGCGCCGCAGTCGACCCGGCGCGGCGCATCATGCAGGCCACTGAGGCCCTCTTGCAGATAGCGACTTCGCCACCGGCCGCCGGTATGGCGCTCACAGTCCATCTCGGTGACCACCTGCAGATTCGAGGGATGATCTGGCGCGGCGCTCCGGAGGATTAGCCGACAGCGAAAGACCAAGGCTTAGGGCCTGGAATGGGCCCGAACAAGTGATTCCAAACGGGCGTGTTCATCAGGGCTCAAGGGACACCGGGCGCGCAAGAGGAACGGGCATGGTCAATGTCCTTATCGTGCAGAAGGGACGTCTCAGCATGATGCGAGCATGCCTGGTCATTTTACATGTTATTTAGCCAAAACGTACTGGCATAGGATTTACGAAATGGACATCGAGTATACCGTGATCGATCTGGGGACCCTGGGCGGTAGTGACAGTTTCGCTTCGGGCGTCAACGAGTTCAGGCAGGTCGTGGGTGTACGTCTTACCCCCGATGCCCCTCAACGCGCCATTCTATACAGCGACGGGACCGTAATCGACCTCGGCACCCTGGGCGGTAGTGACAGTTTCGCTGCCGCAATCAACGCCACCGGGCAGGTCGTGGGGGAGTCTGCTACCCCGAGCAATGCCACGCATGCCTTCCTGTACAGCGGCGAGACGATGACCGACCTCGGCACCCTGGACGGCAGTGACAGTTTCGCTGCCGCAATCAACACCGCCGGGCAGGTCGTGGGTGTGTCCGATACCCCGGGCAATGTCGCTCGCCACGCCTTCCTGTACAGCGGCGGGACGATGACCGACCTCGGCACCCTGGGCGGCAGTGACAGTTTCGCCTATGGCATCAACGCCGCTGGGCAGGTCGTGGGTGTGTCCGATACCCCGGGCAATGTCGCTCGCCACGCCTTCCTATACAGCGGTGGGACGATGACCGACCTCGGCACCCTGGGCGGCAGTGACAGTTTCGCCTATGGCATCAACACCGCCGGGCAGGTCGTAGGGGAGTCTGCTACCCCGAGCAATGCCACGCATGCCTTCCTGTACAGCGGCGAGACGATGACCGACCTCGGCACCCTGGGCGGAACCCACAGTTTCGCTGCTGCAATCAACGACGCCGGGCAGGTCGTGGGGAACTCTGATATCCCAGGCAATGGCATACCCCATGCTTTCCTGTACAGCGGCGGGACCTTGACCGACCTCAACGACCTGGTCCCCGCTGACTTCACCGTTATGTATGCGACGGGCATCAACGCGGCTGGTCAGATCATAGGTGTCGGCAGGATCGGCGGGAGCGCTAAGGAGCATGCGCTGCTTTTGACCCCGACTCTCTTAAACCGGTTCGCCTATGCCTTGGCTGACTCCCCCACGGCCGCGAGCTACACCCCCGACAGCCAGTATGCGTACAACGCCTCGGGTGGTGCGATCAGCATCACGCGGCAGGGGGTGGGGCTCTATGACGTCGCGTTCGACAGCCTGCCGGCCTGGGGCACGGGTTTGTCATCGGCCGTCGCCGTCACCGCCTATGGCTCGTCCCCCATCACCTGCTCGGTCATGGCCTACAACACCTCGCCGAGCCGCACCATCGTCCAAGTGGCGTGCTTCAACGTGGTCACGCAGCTCATGGCTGACTCGCCCTTCACGATCATGGTGGTGGGGAACCAGAGCCTGCCCTTGCAGTCGGCGTTCGTGATGTCTGGACCCTCACCCCTCCCACAGCTGAACCCGGCATGGAGCTGGACTATCCCCGGCAACAACCCGATCACCGTCACCCACAACCTGGCTCCGGGCAACTACGATGTGCGCCTTGGCCTCGGAAACAACCCGAAGAGCGCCAAATTGGTCACGGGACTCTGGGGCGCCGGCATCCGCTGCAACCACGGGGTCATCCAGGCCGGTCTGCGGGTGTGGTGCTATGACGGGACTGGCGCCGCCACGGACCAGGGCTTCTCGGTCGTGCAGGTGGCCGGTGGCCGGCCGGGGCAGCGGATCGGATTCGCCCGGACGACCACCTCCCACACCCCGCACGAGAGCACGGTGTTCAACTCCGCGGGTGGGGCGATCACGGCAACCCGCTCGTCGGTGGGCCACTACGCCATGCACTTCGCTGGCTTGCAGAAGCTCACGGGGCGCACCGAGCACGTGCAGGTGAGCGCCGTGACCCCCTCCACCCCCACCTTGTCGACCTGCAACGTGGCCTGCTGGAAAAGCTCGACCGACGGCCTCACGGTGTTCGTCGAGTGCCGCGACAGGGACGGGCAGTTCATGGACTCGCAGTACCAGGTGCTCGTGATTGAATAGCGAGGCCACACCTCCCCCTAGGTTCCCTTGAAGAGGTGGTGGAGGTACGGGTGCACTGGCATGGATGAGCCTCTCCTCTGGACGTGGGATCGGCTTGACAACGGAGAGGAGATGCTCACCTGTTTCACAAGTTTTGCGCGGCTACAAACTACGAGAAATGGAGCGAGCTCATTTATCCACAGTCTGATCGAACTGAAGCCCGCTGCCTGTTAGATGTCTGCCAAGCAATTTCTCATACGCCAGCCATGTGACCGTGCGTCCATCAAATCCGCGTGCCCTACGCCATCTCGCGCGCAGGGTGATGCCGGTGACCGGGATCTCTTCTTCCTGCATATCGTAGCGGTTCCCGTTGTTGGCCGATGTGCGCAGAAGCTGCGTGCGCGGTCGGATGCGGGTCGGCGTTTGTCCGTCAATTAGTCGGGGCATGGCGGCGCGGCGCAATACCATGGCAGGTTGACTCGGGTCGGGTCGCACTGGCAGGAAGGGAATCCAGTTTGGGGGAACCGTGGTGCCGACAACATATCGCCGGGTGGCGGCATTTTCCTGCAGCGCGGGTGGGGGGGTGATGGGCGCTCCAGCCAATTTTCGGAGTTGGTCTTCAAAGTGGACGGCGGCACTTTGGCCCTCTGTGCTGCCGCCCGTCCCATCTGGGATCGTCTTTTCAATGGCCCAGACCATGTTGGCCATTTCGTCGCGGACAACATGCACTTCCTCCACTGGCTGGCTCTGCAACCACCGATTGTTGACCGGTGGCACGAAGAGCCAGTCGGTGGTGGTCCCAGTGGCGTTCGGTTGGAACAATTCCCAGGAATTTGCCTGACCTGGTGTATAGATGCTCTTGACAACGGACTGCACGCCAAAGACATCGGTGACTTTGATAGGGCTTAATTTGACCAAACTGCCGACGGGTACTGGTAGAGGCACCATCAGCCAATCGTTGCTGAAGAGCAGACCGAACTCCGCCAACAGCAAGGCACCGGTGTCGGTGTTGGCGGCCTGTACCTTGCTGAGGTCGATGGTACTGTCCTCGATCTCCCACCAGCGGGCACGCGGCATGCCAGGGAAGGAGACCAACGCCGGGATGAAGGTGTGGTGATGGTGTGTGACCTTGTTGCTATCGAGATCCTGCGTGAGGTTGCCATTGCCCGGGTCCGAGAATTCAAAACCGAACCAGTCGATGCTCTGGCCATGGTGTTCAGGCGTTTTCAGGCGCTGCCCAGTGCCATCGATGTTGGCTGCCGCCGAATCGAAGCGATATTCCAGGCGACCGGCATCCCAGCAGGTTGCTGGGGTATCGATTTGGCCCTCTGTGGCAAGGCTCAAACGCTGGCGCACCCAAGTGAGCCATTTCTCCCCCAGCTCATCCACTGCCGGATCGGGCTGGTTGAGCAATGCGGACGCTTTGCGCTCGTTGAACTGTTCGAACAAACGGCCCCCATCCACCATGCGGCCATGGGCAACAGCCGCCAGCAACTGGGCGTAGGGCTCGTGGTCGAGAAAAGGCAGTTCTGGGTCTTCCGGATCATAGGTCAGTTCACGAGTTTTGAAATGCAGTAAGGGGTGGAGCCGAAAGACTTCCCAGGCCGTGGTCTTTCCAGCAGTGAGTAACAGCCGCTTCCATTCGCGGCCCGACTCGATGCGCCAGGTGAGATCAAAAGCAGGCGTCACACGCTCGACAGTGGCATTCAGCGGAATCTCATCGCCCAGGGTTTGAGGTGTGCCGCCTGGCGGTGCCAACCGTTGCAACGGTGAGGCATGGGCCACGATATGGGCGGCGGCCGCCGTGCCGGCATCCTCAGCCTTGAACTCCCCCAATTGCCATTGGCGGGCGAGCAACCAGAGCCCGTCGCGGACCTCGCAGCGGAGCGCATCGGCGATGTCGTCGCCGTGCGGACTCGGCAGCCACTTTTCCCAGAACAGTAGCATCGACATAGTGTTTGCCCCTAAAACACATCCACATGCGGTGTGTGATTGTTATCAGGCGTCACCGGCAGGATGATCCCAGGCAGGACATGGGCCAATCCGGCATTCTGTGCCGCAATATGATCGAGGGTGACCAGGCGCTTCTGCGCGAGTTCCAGCGCCTCGAGAACCGCACCCATCAGGTAGTCCCAGTGCCAATGAGCACCTTCCACCGGGGGCACGGCGAGCAACAGGGTTTGCGGCGGTTCGGTGTTGGGCTGGTTGTAGTGGAAGGCCACCCCCGTGTCGGCGGTTTTCGAGGGCACAACCTCAGGCCACTCGTCGAGGACCATCCCGGACAGCGCCTCTTGCAGGTTGAGCGCCTCGGGGGTTTCCAGGAGCAGTGAGACCAGCGCCATATCTTCATCTTCTGAAGCGCTGTCGACTGCAAACGGCCCGCCGACCCAGGGTTGGCTTCCGCCGGGGTGGAAGGGCAGCTGAATGATTTCCGGATTTTTGCCCCCATCAGCGGTCTGGAAGGCTTCCCGCACTAGCGCGGCCTGACGATACGCACGTAAGGGTTGGCGCGCCAGCGCCGCGTCCCGCAGCCAATCGTCTACCTCATGAGGTACGGCATTCTGGAGTAAGGCCTGACCAGCGCGAGCGGTTTCAACCTCCGCAGCATTTTCCAGTCTGATGTCTGGGAAGAGCCGGAAGGAACGGCCGAACACCGACATTACCACTTCTTCCAAACGCTGGAAGAGCGGGCCATCGGCAAGATCCGCTGGGAGGGCATCAAGACGGACTAATCGTTCCTCTAAATCGCCAGCTGTTTTTTCGGCTCTCTGGAGCAGAATGCTGTAGTTGTCGGCGGTGGTGGCAAATTGATCGCCACCTGAAGCATCCTCAATCCCGACCAGCCAGCCATGGAAAAATGCCTCCTGCAATTGCTCCAGAGCCCTGCGTACGCGCATACGTGCGTCGGGTAGCGGTGTGTTTTCTTCAATGGCGGCCGTTAGAGCGGCTGCTTGAGCGCGCAATTCCTGGGCTGCGCTGGCGAGTGGCCCATTGCCACCACGAAGAGCCGTCAGCGCGATTTGGAGGTGCGCCGGGTCTATTTGGTCATCTTTGGCCGCACGTGCGTCGGGTAAGCGAAAGTCATTGGGTGCAAGAAACCGGCTCGCTGCCACCATGTTCTGCAACGCGGTCACCTGGGCGCTGACCTCAAAAATGCTCAACTCATCCGGCAGAAAGTCTGTGCGGTCTTTGAAATCAATCTGTACGGCAGGCACGGACTGGCCTTGCGCTTCCATATCCGTTTCCATTTGGGCCACATTGAAGCGTCCGCGTGCCCGTAAGTGTGCCAGCAGGGCGAGCCGGCTGTGCTCGGCTTGCTCAAAGGTGGCGGGGCAGGCTTGTAGGAAATCGCACGGTTCAATGCCCAGCTGTGTAAGCGTCAGCTTTCTTCGCGATCCGTCGGGCAGAATGAGTGCGATGCTGATGTCCTTGGGATCAGGCAACTGACGCGCAAGCCATTGATTGAGCGCCGGACATAGCGTTGTTCGAGGGCTTGCCGTGTTGGTCCAAACGTTGCCGGGCGCACTGGCTGCACTTTGTTCAAATGCAATGGCAATGCGGTGGTGGACGACAACACCATTTTGTGGCGTGTGGACAAATTCGGGTGGCACCACCTGACCGCCACTGTTCAGCACGCGCAGTGCCGCGGCTGCCCGGTCGGTATTGCCCTTGGCGGTTTGAAAGACGCTCTCAGCTAACAGCAGATCGCCAACAGCATCGAGCATATCGTCGATCTCGTGCATGCTGACGGCTACGGCGTCGAGCAGGTCAGGCACAAGTGGCGTGTGAAAGGCCTCCACAGCAGCCAATCCATCCGTGGTGGTCAGCAGCTGGTCCTGTGCAGGGGTCGCCTCCGTAGACCGGCGCAACGGATACGTCCGGCGGATCTCAGAAAGAAAGGCATCGAGGTGGTGTTCATGAAGCGACCGTTCAAGGTAGTAGCCAAGCAATTCGGCCAGCGATGCCCCCTGTTGTATGCCGTCCAGCAACTGGAGGGCCGTGCGCGTCCGCGGTGCATTCAAGGCGATCGCCAGCGCATCGGACTGCATATCGTTTTTGTGGTTGATGTAGCCGGAACGGAGGAGGGCAGCCGCGACCGCATGAGCCGGGGAAGGGGCATGCAGAAACCCGTGGCTTTTCGCATCGTTGACGGAATCCTCCGGTTCGACCTGGCCGGTGTTGTGATTGAGCTGGATGCTGGGGTTTGCCTGATCACCAAGGTAGAAAAAAGTCCGGTTCCAGTTATTTTCAGGGCTGATCCCGTGTTGCTTCGCGGCATCGAGGTGAGCGATCGGTATGGCGGCCAGGTGCATGTTGCCAGACGTTGCCAGGAGATATTCTGGCGCCACGTCCACAACAACGACCGGCCGCTGTGGGTTGGGTTTTAACTCCAACAGATACCCGAATGCACCGATGCCAATGCCCGTGGGTTTTGTCTGGCGGAGTTTTTCCACCCGTTGGTGGAGCAGACCCAGCAGCCAGGCATCGAGTCGATGGCTGCACAGGTCCAGGTGCTCGGTGAACAGTCGGTCGAGTCGGGCGGTTGGCAGTTGGCTGAGTTGGGCAAGTGTGGCCTTGAGTTGCGCAATCGCCTGGAGATCAGGGTCTGTGTCGGGGTTGTCCAGCTTGTCAGCGATGGGCTGCAGGTAGACCCATCGGTCGGGTTCGAGCGAGAAGGGTGTCGTCAGGCCGAATTGCTCGATGATCGGTCGATACAGTTGGTGCAGTTTATTGTTGGCGGCGAGAGCCGTTGGATCCACGACAATTGCCCCGTCGTGTAGATGCTCCGGCTCAAAGTTTTTGGCCTTCAAGAGCCAGAGGCCGGGGTTCGGTTCCGTGTGGCGCAGCCCGGTTTCCAGGTACGTGCGCAGGACGGCTTGGCGGCTCAGCCGTGAGAGCAGGGTATCTTCTGCTGCGTTCCCTTCAAGCGGTGCGTCGCCGGGCTCTGCATCCGAAAAGTCTAACTTCCAGATGTTTTCCAGTCTGGCGGCCTCCAGCCATTGCAGATAGTTCCAGGACTTCTGGGGCAGGTGTTGCAGGCCGCGTTCTTCTGACAAGGGAAGACCATCCGTGGTGAGATTACGGATTTTGCGCCGATGCGGACCGGACAAATAACTCTCTGTCAGCGCTTTGAAATGCGCGGCGCCGAGACCTGCTGCGGTCAGTTCACTGACACGGGCTGGCGGATCGAAATCGGCATCATTCTCCAGCTCGGTTATGGCCAACGGCTGGATGGAGCGCAGGACTTCCATAAATCCCGCCCCAATCAGCTCTTGCCTTTGGAATTGGATAGACGAGGCGTCATGGCCGAGCATCCGCAAAAAGGTCTCATCAAGCCGTTGTCCGGAGGTGTTGGTATTGAGAACCGCCATGGGCTTCGCTGTCATCATTTGCCATTGGCGGTTCAGTGTCGCTAAATATTGGCCCCAGAGGTCCGTCAGGAACTGTTCCTCGCCAGTCGCCGAGGCATACGTCCAATGGTTGAAGGACGTCGTTGGGATGATGCCGTAAGGCTGCGTGTTGAGTCGCAATACAGGGATCAAGCCCCTGCCGGTCACGTGGTTGGTAAAGAACTGTCGCACCTGCTCGCGGGTTGCTTCGGCCAGAGCCGGGGTGAAAAACTGCAACAGGTAGTAGCCAAAGGTGGCAGGCCAGAGCAGGCGGTTCATTTGGAGGGCTTCATGAATGTCGGTCACATGGCCGTTCGGGAAATGCAAAGCCCTCACATGCCCGTTCGGGAAATGCAAAGCCCTGCGTAAACCAAGCGCCGCCCGCAACCGGGCCTCATCGGTCTCGGCCTCGGCGTCGGTCTCGGCCTCGGCGGTGGTTGGTGGAGTCCAGATGGCGCGGAAATACTGTCGTGCTTCTGCTTCCCGCTGGGTGGACGCGTCTTGGCGTTCGGCGAAATTATTGGTTGGCGTGCCTTGCGGCAGGATACCAAGGCCCTCTTCCTTGTACAGGCAATTCTCAAAATGCGCCTCCAACAGGCGCGCGCCTTCCTCGCTGTGGGCTGATAGCTTGGCACCCAGCACGACGATTTTGTCCACCCCATCGGCAAACTGCGGGTGTTGGGCCAAATCCACCCGCACGGCAAGGCCGCTCTCCTCGGCCGCGTGCAGGTCGTGCACCCATTGGAGCGGGGCCGGTGCCTTCAGCCTGGCCCCATCCGGGGTAAAAGTGGAAGTCGTGTCCGTGTCGAGCGGATCAAGCGTTGGATCGAGGCCCAGCGCCAGGGGCTCGGGCACCGGTCTGCCGACCATCTCTAGGATATAGCCGTTTTTTTCCAGCCGCACCACAAAGCGTTCAGGCAACAACCGGGCGACCGGTGGGCGCGTATAGGGGCCGTCTTTCAGCGGCACCTCAGGAAAGACCGGCGCCCCTTCTAACTCGACGTCCGGCCTGTAGTTCGCTGGTCTGGTCGCCTGGACGATCCAGGCTGCTCGTGGGATGGTGGTGCCCTCAGTCAGTTGCAACCAGGCGTCTTCCGCGTTGTCGCCCGCCCAGATCTTGGCCCAGAATGCTCGGCCCGCTTCCAACTCAGCGGTCTGGAGATTTTTCTCAAAAGCCTCAGTAAATATCTCGTCTGGATAAATGCGCACCCACAGCTCTTCGCGGTCGGGCATACGCGGAATGAATTTGCCGCTTTTGACGCGCACGGCGGCTTGTCTGAGAGGGACATCCGAAAAGAAGCCTGGCAGATCGGACAGGTGCAGGGCCGGCACCTGATACGTCACTACGCCCTCTTCGTGCGTTTGAAAACCCATGTTTCTAAAGTAATTGGCCACCATCGGAATGGCTCCCGCGTCCACTACATCCGCGGGGTTGAAGTTGCGCACGACGTGACGGACGCTTAGGTAACGGGCTTCCAATCGCACGGGCAGCAGCAGAAAAGGCACCTTGGCGGGCATTTGTTCCAAGACAGTCTGTGGCTCGCCCAACAGGGCGAGCCGCCCGAGGGCGCCATCGAGACTGGCCTGCGCGTCGCGGCGCTGTTGGCGCAGCGGTTCGATCTGGTCACCCCCCTGTTGCGACAGCGCCCAGCGTTGCAGATTTTGGTAGTAGGCCTCGTCGGCCGCCGCGAGATTGGCGCGGGCCTGCGTAATGTCGAGCTGAAGGTTACTGAGTGTCTCCATTGGCTCATTCCTTGGGCAGGAGCCGACTGGCATGGACGTACAAGACAAACGGCCGCTGGTACAGCATCGCCGCGATCTGGTCTGCCCGTCCACCGTAGCGCGGCAGGTTTTTGAATGGTTGTGACGCGGCGTTGATGCATTGATGCTCTTGCACGTCTTCGAGGGCGGGCCAGGATGGGTCCGTGGGCGGGTCCGTGGGGCTCACGTCGAGGTCCAGGCCGAAGTGCACATCGCCGGGGCGTTCTTTCAACGCAAAATACCAGCCCGGTTTGTCGTGCTCCGGTACTAGGCTACCGATCACCTCCTCCTTATCAAGATTGAAACCCAGGAGGACGAAGTCCGGCGCGATGCGAGCCGAGAAAAAAGGTTTGATGGTGTATTGAGTCTCGGAGAAGTCGGCTTTGCGGATGTCCCTCTGCGTATTTTGCTCTTTGGTCCAGAGCGCCTTTTGCATGAACACTTCCGTGTACGGATATTTCCGCAGCAGTTCACTGCGCATGACCACCACCAGCACGTTCCCCACTGTCCCGCCTGGCCTGTGCTCCGGCGAACCCAGCTCGGTCGTGCCCCAACCGCTGACGGGAGTGATGTCCTTGAACGATGCCGGTTCCGCGGCGGCGGTAGGGTTGTCGCGCACATCCCAGAACTGGCGAAAAAACGTGCCGTCCAGGGTGACCGGGAACTCTCGCCACAAAAATTCGCGGGCCATTTCGTGGTTCAGGCCCAACAGATAGGCTTCGATAAATGCGTCGTTGGGTACCAGAATCGTCACGCGGTCAGATGGGATGCCGGCGAGGCCGGGGATGATGGAATCGGGTGAACGCGCGGCAAGGGCGTGGTACATGGGTTCGGGAAATTCGACGGCTGCACGGGCAAGGTCAATGCGTTCGGCGTCAGAAGTGGCCTGTAACATCGGTGTGGAGAACATGGCTCTCAGGCGGGTCGGGATGGTTTTGGCCGGTCGCACCTGGTCTGCGATGGCAGTGTACAGATCGTCATTTTTCGGTAGGCTCGGCGGGCGGGGCATCGTGATGTCGAGAATTTGGAAAGACTGTTGCAGTCTTTCCAATGCCTGTTTACAGGCTTCCAGGCCGACAAGACCATTTTGTTGAAGTAGGCTATCGAGAATGTCCGTGCCCCCCTGGTTGACAACATTGAACGCCACTGTGACTGCTTTCTCTAACGGTGAAACATTCCCTGTGCTGGCGTCCCACTGCAGTTCATGGACGTGGTCATCGCCGCCGCGATAGATCACATGCTGGGTCCCATCCGCCGTGGCATAGGCTACTGGATCGCTCGCGGCCGGTGGGAAACTGGAGGGACCGGTCAGGTCACGGTGCCCTGGGACCCCCGTGGTCCACCACAGTTCATGGACGTTGCCATCGTTGGCGTCACGATAGATCACATGCTGAGTCCCGTCCGCCGTGGCATAGGCCGCTGGCTTAATCACCGCTAGGAAGCCGAAGGAACCAGTCAGGTCACGGTGCTCCGGGTCCCCCGTGGTCCACCACAGTTCATGGATGTGGCCATCGTTGCCGCCGCGATAGATCACATGCTGGGTCCCATCCGCCGTGGCATAGGCTACTGGATCGCTCGCGGCCGGTGGGAAACTGGAGGGACCGGTCAGCTCCCCGTGCCTCGGAGCCCCCGTGATCCAGTACAGTTCATGGAGATTGCCATCGTCGTCGACATAGATCACATGCTGGATCCCGTCTGCGGTGACATAGGCCGCTGGATTGCGCCTGGCACGTGGGTAGCCAGAGGGACGGGTCAGCTCCCCGTGCCTCGGGGCCTCCGCGGTCCACCACAGTTCATGGATGTGGCGATCTGTGCCGCGATAGATCACATGCTGAGTCCCGTCCGCCGTGGCATAGGCCGCTGGCGTACCCGCGACCGGTGGGGAGCCGGAGGGACGGGTCAGCTCACGGTGCCCCGGGGCCCCCGTAGTCCACCACAGTTCATGATAATTGTCACCGTGGCCGCGGTAGATCACATGCTGAGTCCCGTCCGCCGTGACATAAGCTGCGACATAAGATGCTACACCGCCCGCGGCTGGTGGGAAGCCGGAGGGACCGGTCAGGTCACGGTGCCCTGGGGGCCCCGTAGTCCACCACAGTTCATGGACGTTGCCATCGTCGCCCTGGTAGATCACATGCTGGGTCCCGTCCGCCGTGACATAGGCCGCTGGATCGCCCGTGGGCGATGGGAAGCCAAAGGGACCGGTCAGGTCCGCGTGCCGCACGGCCCCCACAGGCTTGAAAAACGGCGTCGTCGGCTTAGTCTCCACACGATCCTTGAAACGGCGCATCAGTGGTCCACTGCTACGGGTCAGCTTCGCAAAGGGGCTTGAATATGCTGCGCCGAATTTGCTGCTTCGTATCGAAGACGCAAACGAAGCAGATCCCAACTTCAGCCGGGTGTGCATCGGCGCGGTGAGATTGACCATGCGGAAGCGCTGCACGTCCTGGTTGGTGGTATCCAGCTCGGCTAAGTTGACGGTGATCGACAGAGACGATGCCAATCGCTTGGCAAAAAATGCCTGACTGGCGTGCAGAGAAAATTGCCAGCGCTGCACCAATGCGCGTGTTTCGAGGTGTTGACGCAGTTGATCCCAGGCTCGCTCCGTGTATTCCTCCTGATTTTGCTGCACCACTGCCGTCCCCTGGCCGGCCGCAACACGATAGACCGGGTTGCTATTCAGCTGGTTGTACCAAAGCAAGGGCGGGGTGGAAGCGGGGTTGAGGTGTTTATCCTGGCGGTAAAAACTGCCGTACAGCGGGGGCACCACGACCGGGTCATCATCCAGGTTGGTGCCGAAAAACGGGTTGATTTTCTTATTGGCTGGGGGCAGACTGCTTTGGTCGGCGACTGGTTCCACTCCGAGATTGAGCAGATCGGCTAAGGCCTGCGCGAACGCCTGATCGGCAGCGTCTTTCCCGAACGCAAGGTCTGACTCAACCCCTGGTATGCGTGGTATGCGCAGCGCACCTTCCAGCACGACGGCACCGGGTTGTGTGCGGCCCGGGGTGCTGCGATAGCGAAGTCCCCAGCCCGGTTCTTGCAGATCAAGCAAATTGGCGTCGGGGTCAAGCTCCTTTGGATCCAGCGGCTGCAGAAGGCGAGCTAGGTCTTCGAAATCGCCCGCGTCGGTGGTAGAAAATTCCCACTCGTAATACACCGGAAACGGCACGGCCTTGTGCTCCGCTTCCACCGCTTCCTTTGCCGGCCAAGATGCCTGTGCGTTTGGGGTCTCATCGATCTTAGCCTCCGGTTTGCCGAGGCCTGCCAAACGCCCCTTTTCAAAGGCAGGAATGAGGCAAGCTGTATAACGCGTGTTCGCTTTGAGGCGGCGCGGGCAGAGCAGGCGCGAGCAGCCAAGATTGGGATTGGTGTCGAGCTTCTGCGTCACGACCCCGCGGACTTCGGTCTGCTGGTCGGGTTGACCGGGCAGGGCAACGGGTAGGGCAAAGTTCAGATGCACATGGGCCCAGGCCCAGGTTGTGTCAGGAGCAGGAGGGGGAAAGGCGCTTTTCAGCGCCTCCGGCGCGATGTCGATGACCGGCAACTGCCCTGCGGACACGCCCTGGCGGGTGTATTCGCCCGCTTCCAGTACCACCAGCCAGAGCCAGGGGTGTAGGTGCCCGTCCTGCGACACGGCCGGGGTATAGCGCCAGGGAAAATCTTCATCATAAAACTCGATGCTGGCCAGAAAATTCGCCTCGAAATCGCGCACGCCGCTGTGCGGGGTTGTGCGCACAATGGCCGACCAATCGATGCCGGTCACATCGCCGGGGCCATACAGCCTTGCCGTCTGGCTGATGGGCTCTGTGCGCGTCTGCTCCCCCTCGCCCGTCACCTGTAGCTCGCCCGTCACCTGTAGTTGGAGCGCCACCGCGAGCCGGGCGGTCACCTCGACACTATTGGCACCGGCGAGGCCGACGACGCCGCGGCGGAGCCAGGGGAGGAAGGAATATTGGGCATTCGTCATAAGGGCTCCCCTTTGGAGAGTGGTGCGCTCAGAGCGTTTCCGACCGTAATAACACGGTCAACTCGCGTGCCTTGCGTGGGTCTTTCCGGACGAGTTCGCGCAACAACAGCCGCGCTTCGGTCTCGCTGTCGGTCACCATGTTTTCATGCATGGCCAGGGTCGCTTGATCAGCGACGACATATTGCTCGGTAATCCGGTCGGGTGTGCTAGCCGCCTTTGGCCTAGCCCGGCGCGCGATCGCGGAGTTGGCTAGGGTATTGTTGCGCACCGCGATTTCAAAGTCCTGCAGGCTTTCTGCCTGTGGCGGTGCGGGCTGCGGCTCGGGCTGCGGCTCGACTGCGGGATCATCCACATAATCAATCTCGTAGGTGACCTCCTGGCCCGACCATGCATCGAACACGACGCTGTCCAGGCCTTCGAACGCCGCGCCCGCTTCAAACAGCTCATAGGATTTGGAACTCAGCTTTTCTTCGTCGCTGCGATGGAAGAACTGACTGGGGGCAAAGTGATTTTTGACCGGCGTCCCCAAAAGCGTTGTGCCGTCGTCGGTAGCCTTCAATTTAACTTTGAACCTGGAGGCCCCCTGTGGTCGCTTTTCACTGAACTTGTCAATGTGCAGACCGAGCGGCACGGTGTTCTGCCGCACCGTCAGCAGATCATTGGGGTGCAGCCACAGGTCGGCCTCGTTCTGATGCACCTGCAGGCTTTGGCGCGCGGTGACCAACAACCGGGTGCGACCCGGTGTGCGCTCCCAGTTTGCAGGTGCGCGCAGGTCTTCCACCAGCAAGGGCAGGACGTCGATCAAGCCCAGCAGCGTCGGATCGTCATCGCCCCAGGATTCATCGAACGCGACGGAAATCTTGAGAAACCAGCAGATCTTCAACTTGAACTGGCCGCGGATGCGCCACGGTGATGGGCCGGAAAAGACGCCATCGATCTCAATGGAGGCGAAATCGTGCCCTTTCCACGAGGCCTTCAGATAGAAATAAGCGCCTGCCTCGAACCGGAAGGGAATGAACTGGAAGAGCGCATCGAAGCCCAGGTCTCCTGAAACACTGACCTCCCATTTGCTAAAACGCAGATGTCCGCCTGCACCAAACTGAATCGTGTTGGCGGTAACGGCCAGGTAGGTGTCAATCCAAATGTGTGGGTTGCCCGAGCGCAGGGTGATCTGCAAACGGCGCAGTTCTGCGGGCAGACGCAAGGCTGGGGGTTGGAAGTCCGGGTGGAAGCCGCCCAGCGTCATCACAAAATCCGGGTTGGCGCCATATTTGATGCGCAGGGCCATCTCGCCTTCCAGCGTGAAGCCAAACAATTTGGATTGATACAGCGCGGCATCGAAACGGATAAATTGCTCGTCAAAATCGAAAAGGCCAGCGAAATTGACTTGCAGTTGCAGAATCGAGACGTCCTTCCCCTCGATTTCCTTAGTCACCGCGGCCTTCAACGTGCCGACCACGGCCAGACGGAACGAGGTGGGGAACTCGACGATCAAGCCCAATTCAATGGTGACCAGATCCTTGGGCCCCCAAGTGATCAATCCCATCAGCCCAAACGTATATTGACCCTTGGTGGGTGGAAAGACGCCGTTCAACTTGCCGATCAGCCCATGAATATTTTTGATCGGGTCTTCCGGAAACAGGATGTCGTCAAGCGTGTTGTCGCGGAGCCCGGCAAAAAGACGCTCCTCGTTGATCCCTCGGTGTATACCCACTAGACCACCGACACCGTTGAGCTTGAAACCCAGGCCCAATTGCACGGGTGGGAATTCGGCGCTCACCATCAGGAGAAAGGAAAACTCGGGTTTGGTGAGAATGATGCCAATGGCTTTGACATTGATCTTGTCTTTGATCCGGAGTTGGGCTGCGCCAATGTATTCCCCACGTTCAGGATAAAAATCGAGGTAGCCCGCACCGGTGACGGCCTTGGCATCGATGCCAAGGCCTATCCCGTTCGGAGGCTTGAACCGGAAGTCGAGGTCGGCAACACCGAGGTTTCCGCCAGTCTCCGGAAAGGTCACGGCCGCAGCCAGGCCGACACGCTCAATGGCCACGTTGGCCGGGCCGATCGACACCCCCAAGGTGGTCGACATTTCTGCCAACAGGCTGGCGTCGTGCGCTTGCAGGCTCACGTGGACCGTGTGCAAAGTGACACCGCCAAGGGAGAGGCCGATGGGAAACATCGCATCAAGGCTGGCACTGCCACGAAGCGTCAGGCCTCGTTCGGTAGACCATGCCAACCCCAGATCAAATTTCGCCTGCATCCCTTCAGCGGGCAAGATGCTGCGCAGGAAACCATCGCCGTCTCCAGGCGCGATGACGATTGCCGAAGATGACACATCGGCTGACAGCTCGAGCGATTGCTGCGCCTCGGAGAGGGAGGTCTCAAGCTTGAGCTGAGCGCCTCCGACTTCCAGCCGCGAGCTCTTGGGAGCGCCCAGCAAAAAGGCGGGCCCTTGTTCGGGGGCGGGCAGAGTTGCGGAGATGCTGCCTTTCACCTCTGCTGTAGTTGGGTCGGCCAGCAATGTCAATCCATGACGCCCATAGGCAAGCACATCGATATCGCCGGTGAAGTTCAGCTCGATCGACCATGTGCCCACTTCTTTGGTGATGGTGAGCGTGCCGAAAGGGCTGATCACCAGACCCAGATCGCCGCGATCTGCAGGCGAGACGTTTAGGACGACACCCGACTCAGCGGCAGCGCCGGCAAGGACGTCCTGCACGTAGATGATCAGTGCATTCTCAAGGAACGGTGCGGTATCGCCCAGCAATTCCGTGTCGTCAGGGTCAAATCCGTAACGACAGGGCACACCCAGCACGCGCAACACGCGCTGCAGACGCGGGAAGAGCTTTCGCGCCAGCCGGTTGGCGTCATCGGTCGTCGCAGACACGCTTCCGTAATCAGCCCGTAACGTGGCCACCGGATCGCGCATGAGATCCACGAGGCGCCCGAACCGGAAGCGATCGAGGCTGAATGTGTCGCGGAGCAGCTCATCGTCCCGTATAACGGGCACTCGGGGTTCCTGCTCGTGAGCGGGTTCGATCAGCGTGGCCAGCGACGCAAGACTATGCGCCAGCGGATGCCAGCGACGCAGGTAGCTGGCTACCAGGTAAGTGACCAGATCTTCACCGAGACCTGCGAACGCATCCGTCGCTGCACCGAAGCCGCGGAGCGCACGCACTGCCGCGAACGCTTGACGCAATAGATCGAGCAACGCGGCAATGCTCCCTAGGGAAGGAGAGGGCTGCGCCACGAGTGCTTCGATCTGCGTCTGCAAGTCGAGCACCGCAGTCAGCGCGGCGATCAGCGTTTCACGATCGTCACCGATTGCAGGCGTTTTCGCTCCGAGCTCAGCCAGCAATTGGTCGAACGCGTAAGGGTTCTCAACGGCGCCTGCGAGCGGGTCGAGCAGTTTGGCAATTTCCTCAGCTACTGCATCCAGCAGGTGAGTGCTCATGAGTTGCTGCCGTCCTTAATGTCCGGGAACTCACTATCGTTCGGGTTGAGACTGACTTTGTAGGTAGTGGCAAAATTTCGAGCCAACACCGTATGCCATCGCAGTGTGTGCCTGACCGCCTTGTTGTCGCCCGGCCCCCAATCGAACGTAATCTCACCGAAGTTATTCACGCCGATGATCTTTGCCATTCCTGGGTGTCGGCTATGGAGACGATAGTGCGCGTTCGCAGTTTTATAGGCCTCCGCCGCCCGCTTGCGCTCCGCCAGTGTCGCGCCGGTTAGCGGTAGAATCTTCGGGGCATCCTCCAGGTCTTCCAGGTTCTGCCGCAAGGGAGTGAGATAGTCGAGCCGATAGCGGTAGTCCGGAGCGCGTGTGAGATGGACGCTGTACCCAAAGTGAAACGGATTTTCAGCGTCTTCACGCCACAAGTCGAGCGTAGGCCCCGTGAAGTCGATCTTTGATGTTTGCGCCCCCTCGTTCAGGAGGAACGTTTCTTTGCCGACATCTAGCTTGGTGCCGGGTGGGACGTTCCATCCCACGTATCCTTCAGGTTCGTGATGTCGAAGGAATGCAGGTGTAAGCGCCTGCGCCACTGGGGGCGCATAGGTGTAGCCATCTCTTTGGAATCCACGCGTGTCCTTATCCTCTTTTTTGAAGGGACTGGCGACGAGCTGCGCGACGACGGCCGTTGCCGGCTGCGGCTGCTGGTCTTCGAATCGTGTTTTCGCGCGGTAGATCAAGCGCGAGGCGAAGCTGTGGTGCACATCGCCCGACAGCAGAATCACCTGACCGTAATGCTGCCCAGTAGCGTCCTTGGGCAGCAGCTTGTTCGTCAGCGTCCTCAGTAGACGATCGAATCCTAGCGACGGGATTTTCCGCGACGGGATTTCCCATGCCTCGTACACGTCGGGATGGTATGCGAAAAATCGGGTGATGCCTGCATGCCTTGCTACCGCACGGATGGTCTGCACGGCCGGCGCATTCGTTGTCAGCACAACAAGGAGGGCGCGACCGGCCAGGTTATCCGTGGTCAGTATCTGGTGGGTGAACTGATCCTTTGTGACATCGCTCGCATACTTGAGCAAGTCCGGCGCCTGGGTGCCGCCGCGAGGGAACGAGCGCCACGTGCGGGTGTCGGTAACAATCACCTGATGCCCTAGACCTTCCACTGTGTAGTGGTATTGCAGCGAGAAATCGTCGTGAAAGACCGCGTTGTCTGGCTGCTGCGACAGCACTGCGTCATCGTGAACGCCGAGAAGCGTACGAAATCTAGATGAGTTTTCGTTGTACTCCGTCGCCTTCCGACTAAAGGCGTTCGGCTGGGTAGGTTGGGGCGTATCGAGCTGTATCAATAAGCTATCGCCTGGTTTCGAGGGGTCGTCGAACTGCTCGGGGCAGTTGCCCCAATGCTGACACAGTGCGTAGGCTACGAGTGCATTCTGCACGATACGTAGCCCCAGGGGATTTTTTCCATACACACCGCGGCACCAGTCACGTGTCGTATTCCAGTCGTCGGTGACCTCGTGGTCGTCGAATATCATGTAGGTCGGGATGTTGGCCAATGCGCAACGGACCCGAGGTAGTGTCTGGGCAAACTCAGCGACCGACTTCCTGTGTTCTTCGAGCCTGTCTGGAAAGACCTTGATCAGCTCCACTTCCCTGGGATGGAAGGGAACTGAAAAAGCCAACTTCTGGATCTCCTGCACCGACGGCAGTACATCGGGCCATAGAACCCCGGACCAGACAAAGAGATACATGCACAAGTATTCGCTCAGGGACATCAGGTGGCTTTGCATGTCCCCCGAGGTCAGACCAGCTTTCCTCAGCACTGTCGCGCGTCGGCAAGGAGGTGGCAGGTCCGTCGCAGCGACGGGCTGCTCGAGGAAAGGCAGGACTTCGGTCCAACCGAGCAGAACGTCGCCAGCGTCAGTGAGCAGGGGCAGCAACACATCTGCGACATCGTCAGCATATATCTGGTCGCCCGTGAGCAATAACTGATGTGGGCGCGCGTAGGCATTTGCAGCTGTTGCTGCAATCAGATCGTCGATCATCGGCATCGCGTCTTTGCCTTCGCCGTGTGGCATCCGGCAAGACCCCTGAAGCAGCCGCAAGCTGTTCAGGTCCTGCGGCGGCAAGGCGAAACTCGGCAGAGTAAAGGGCAGGTACGCGAGCTTCGCATCCTCGGTAGCGAGCTTCAGGTTTGAAGTGCGATTGTCATCGAAATTGAAGGAGACGTCATATAAATAGACGACGCCTTCCTTGAGATCCGGCTTGTTAGGCAGGGGCTTCGCTGTGACGGCGACGATGTGCAGGCTTTTTCCGATCGCAACAGTCCTGCGTTTACCTTCCATTTGCGCAACGCTCTGGTCGTCCCAAACGGTGAGCGTCGCAACCGCGCCTATCTGGGTCGTGATCCACACCGTGACGGACTTCGGCATCACTTTGCGCAGTATTGGTCCGGCAAGAACATACGGAAGCGTGTTCAACCGGTCAGCGAGTTTGCTCAAGTCTGTCTCTCCCTCTCCAACCTCATTTATGCATTAGAGTCTTGCAGCATCCCACGGGAAAATTCATCAGTTTTGCTGGCGGGTGATTGTTTTCCTCCCGCCCGGAACAACTGGCCCTTAACCCTACAACGTCACTTGGCAGGCATGTAGCGATTTGAGGTGACATGGAGCCATTTTATCCCGCTTATTTACACGATCATCATAAGCGAAAATAGGCCAAGTGGCAGCGTTTTCGGCCTCATTTCGGCCAAGTGACGTTGTAGGGTTAATCACCTATTGTCCGATGGGCATACTATAGACTTTTGAGTGCCGACGGTGCTACGGGCTTGGCGCACGTGCAGTGGCGATCTATACTACTGGTATGCACATCGCAGCGTCCGTGTGTTAGCGCACATAGCATCACATTTTCAGGAACATCCATCGAATACCGCGCTCGTGAGTCGTGCGGTGCCGCCACGGCCACCCCGTGTGCCAGGAGCCCCAGCCCGTGGGGCACTCGGGCTCGCCAGTGCGTGCGTAGGAAAGGACTGCGTATGCCCCTGCGCCCAGACCCGCGTCGTCCCGTGCACAACCACCTGCTCGCCGCGCTTCCACCCGAGGACTATGCGCGGGTGCAACCCCATCTGGAACCCGTCACGTTTGCCCTCGGTGACCTCGTCTACGACTCTGGAGGTCTCCAGGACTCCCTGTATTTCCCCACGACCGCGGTCGTCTCATTGCTCTACACGATGGAAGACGGGTCGACCGCGGAAATGGGCTTGACAGGGAACGACGGCGTGGAGGGCATTGCCCTCTTTCTGGGCGGCGACACCACACCCAACCGGGCGGTGGTGCAGATCGCAGGCAGGGCGCTGCGGATACCGGCGAAGCGGCTGCAAGCAGAGTTCACACAGGGGGGCGCCTTGCAACAGGTGCTGCTGCGCTATATTCAGGCTCTCATCACCCAGATCTCGCAGACCGCGGTGTGCAACCGGCTGCATGCCGTCGAACAGCGCCTCTGCCGCTGGCTATTGCTCAGCCACGACCGGGTCCACTCCCGCGAGTTGCAGATGACCCAGGAATTCATTGCCCACATGTTGGGTGGGCGCCGTGAGAGCGTCACCGTGGCGGCAGGGCGCCTGCAAGATGCCGGCTTGATCCACTACGCCCGGGGCCATATCACCATCCTCGACCGGACCGGCTTGGAAGCGACCGTGTGCGCCAATAGATATGTCCGGGGGTCTGTACTCGCTTCTGCAGAAAGCGTTTTGATCTCCGTCTCATATAAATAATCTGGGAGCGGTGATTGGATGCGGGTGTTATTTAAAACCAGCGTAGGATCGTCTGTAATCGCCTCTAAGCCCTGTAACCAGAGAAAATAGGTAGTTATAGCACTCACCTTCCGATTGACGGTCTTGCGCTCCAACCCCTTACCGGCCGGTGATACCAGACTACCAATCCACTGTTGTAAATCATGTGAGGAGATCTCCTTTATTTTCTTATTCTTCAAATAGATCAAAAGCTCCCGCACATCCCCCATATACATTTTGGCGGTCTTCGGCGCGTACTTCTCAGCCAAAAACGCCTGAAACGTCAGGAGCGTCTGCATGACACTACTCTCCCCTGTCGGCGCCACCGGCTTTAATATTTGCGTAGATGCTTTCTTCTGAAACGTCCTTCGAAGAAATAATGGCAGTTGATCAATCTTCATACTATTAGCTTCAATATTGCCGGCCGTAATTACCGCCTGCAGTCCATTATATCACTTCCGAGAATCAATACGATTCTCCCCCATTCCTTTCCTTTTTGCTTAGTAGATCGCGCGCGGAGAAAACTGTGATTCTCGGAAGTAGAGAGTCTGATGTTGAAGTTTATGAGAGAAGGTGTCTTCGTAGATGGAAATATAGAAGCCTCATTTTCCGGTCGCTTTTTCCATTCCTTTCTTCCGTGGGAAGGGGCGGGGTGAGCCGAGTCTGACTCTGCGAACTAGATAACAACTACTTTACGCGGGCGGTATAAAAGGAGAAAAAGAGCTGAAGGGGGAAGAGGGCACTGTGGGATGGAGACCGCTTTTTGGGTTTATTGGAGCGTTTTGTAGACCCACTTTTAAACGCAGGGTGATCCGCAATATAAATTTCCAGCAATAACAACAAGATAGTAGGATGCCCAGGCGCTATGAGCCCCTATCAGTACGATTGTGGAACCACCCTCAAGCCGCTCATCTACGTAAATTAAGGGGAATCATCATGCGATTGCCCTGCAGCCATGGCCTCTTGAACCCAATCTGAAGGGGGTTCACAGGTGTCAATGGTATGTGAAAGCCGTCATTCTAACTCACAGTGATTTCCCACGAGAGTCACCTCTGTGAACCACCCTCAGCACCCGAGCGCATCGCGGTACCCGATGATCAAACGTCCGCCTATTATCCACAAGAGGATGGGGAAAAGGTAGACCTTGAAGCCGACAATCGACTGTATCTCGATTGGTTACAGCACATTGCTGAATAAAGTAGCAAAGCTGTTCACAACCTCCCAAATCTGCTATCCTTGATTAACCCAAAATCCTTGATCCAAATCGTGAACAGGTCCTGCCCGGTGGCCTTAGCAGGAGTAATGCGCATGTGGAAAACGCTAGAGTTGGAATCGGACAGGTGTCATCTGTGCCCCACTTGCGATAGCCTCGGCCCGCATCTGGCATGGCACGATGAGGATGCGGATCAAAGCGGGCTCGACTGTATCGACTGTGGGACGCCGCTTGGACGTTTGACCCCGCTAGGGCTGGAGCCGCCAGAGGACGACTGCTGGCTGGACTCAGAAGCGCTCGAGGGCGGCTGGAGCCTCTGGACGCGGGCCAACTGAGTTGGCGGTGGCAACGGACGCACGAGTGCGCTTATACGCCCGATCGCCTGATCGACAACTTGCCCGGGGTGCTTCCAGTCCAATGCGGGTTGCTTGCGAAAAGACGCTGAAACCTGACGACGTCCTCAAGCCTTTTTCATCCGCGCTCACACGGGGTGTGCCCCTGTGCATGTGGGAGATTCAATGATGGCGCCGGAGCCGGCGAGCGAGAAACAACGCCACTATCTATGTGGGCTCCTCAAAGCTAGAGGGGTGCAGGATGGGGATTGCCAATCTCTGATCAGCGCGGTGTTCCCGCGAGGCTTGACGAAGCGTGAGGCCAGTGCCGAGATCGAACAGATGCAATACATGAATGGGCTGCCAGCGCGGTGGATTCATGCCTACGTACGCCAGTTGCGCAAGCGCCATGCAGTCCCCGTCGATGCCCTCCTGGAGCACTTGCGGGTGACCTTCGGCGGCGCGACGCAGCCGGCGGGGCTCAGTCGGCTCCATCAGCAAGAGCTGATTGCGTGGCTATGCCATCGAGATCGAGCCCCACAGTCCGATTGAAGTCAGGAGTTCTGGCCACCTGAAATCCCCTCTTCCCTGCCTGCTTATTTTGCTTAATTTATGCCATATGATGCATTGCTGCCTGATGACACAGAGAATCTTGAAGCTAAAACATACAATCAAAACTTCCAAACTTTCAAACTTCCAGAATTTTGGAAGTTTGTAGTGTCACGTTGCGCACAAATCAGAGCTAGAACAAAATTTCAGAAGTCCAAAATTTCAGAAGTCTAAACGTCTAGAATTCCCTGTTGACTTCTTGTGAAAATACTTGTACACTGCGCTTAGGATATAGACTTCCAAAAGTCTAAAATTTTAGAAGTCCAAAATTCCATAATTTGTGTGTATAAACGATGAAACGGATCTCTATACTCAATTTCAAGGGAGGCGTCGGGAAAACCTCAATTTCCACCAACTCAGCGCATAAACTTGCCCTGCTGGGGTACAAGGTCTTACTCATCGACTGCGATATTCAAGCCAACGCCAGCGATCTCATCCCCCGCCAAGACCGAAAAGCGTCGACCTTAACTCATGTGCTCAAAGGCGAGGCGACCTTTGAGGACGCGATCCAAAAAGCACGAGAGAATCTCTATCTTATTGCCGCGGATATGAACCTCGATAAAGCCGCTAATCACATTGTGATTTCAGGCATCAAAGGCTATAAGATTCTCAGAAACGCCACGAAAAGTCTGACTGGTTTCGATTTTGTTATTTTTGACCATTCCCCCTTTTACACGGCCATTAGTGAATCGGCGCTTTGGGCCAGTGATGAAATGATCATCCCCACGGATTTAGAGCCGTTTTCCGTCGAAGGGATTCTCAAAACGATTGCTAAACTGAGCGAAACACTCGGTGATCTCGAACACGAAGTGACCATTACTGGCATTGTGCCAACCAAAGTCGACCAGCGCTACCGCATGTCTGACGCTTACTATCAATCCCTCCTTGAAACCTTTAAGGATCGAGTTATTCATTCCATCCGGACGGATGCAACGATCAAAAAAGCGCAGTCGCTTGGTCAAACGGTTTTTGAGTATGATAAAAGCAGTAAGGCCGCGGAGGATTTTTCGAGGTTAACGGATCTAATAGTAGCAGGAGCGAAGCAGGATACACGGTCGTATGGCTAAAAAAACAATAGGCAATCCACTAGAGCAAGCCATTGTGTCAGGCACAATCGGCAAAAAGAGTGAGCTGGTCGAAAGTCAGGCAACGGAAGCTGTACCAGCGCCGATTCGGAAAGTTGGCCGGAAGGCGACGAAAAAAGACCGCGTCCAGCATACGATTTATTTACCGCCCGTTCTGTCCAAATGGGTCAAAATCGAGTCGTATGAGCAGGGCAGAGAGATTAGTGATGTCGTCGCGGATGCCATCCTCCTCTATAAAGAGCAACAAGATAGCGCCAATAAATAGTCGTGCTCATCTACTCCAAAATTCTGGAATTCCAAAAGTTTAGAAGTGCCAAGTCTTGAGGCTAATCCTTGAGAAGTTTAGAAGTCTAGAATTTTAGAAGTTTAAACTTCCAAACATCCAAAATTCCTCATTTGACAATCTTTTTTTTATTGCTT
>Ga0209382_10002280_pt1 | contig 28273 bp, 26 predicted proteins | sample SoiMetdeltSBSDD5_FD_187599 | JGI IMG/M metagenome (GOLD analysis project Ga0209382, IMG submission 187599) | Bulk soil microbial communities from a Populus tree surrounding site in Tennessee, USA - Soil MetaG P. deltoides SBSDD5 (SPAdes) (version 2) | ecosystem: Environmental > Terrestrial >... | reverse complement strand
GCGACCAGGCGGATCCTGCGGGGTGGCGGCACCCGCCCGTCCCAGTCCGCCTCCCACGCCACGTCCTGGCCGGCGAGGAAGGCCCGGACGGTGGCGCTGGGCGCCGGCTCCACCGCGCCGCGCGGCGGCCCGTCCACGCGATCGCAGGAGGCCGCCGCCGCCACCACCGACGCCGCGTCGGCACCGGTGAAGACCGCCCGGCAGGGCAGCACAGACCGGCCGTGCTGCAGCGTCCAGGCGACCGCGTCGAGGTCCGCTCGCGGATGGTCGGTCAGCCAGCCAGCGAGCCGTTTCGCCAGCGTGGCCAGCGCCCCGGGGCTGGCGGCCGAGAGCGGAAAGATCCGGTTCCCCGGGCCGTGGCCGACGGGGTGCTGCCCGGGCGGTGGTGCTTCGGAGATCACCACGTGCACGTTGGCACCGCCGATCCCGAACGAGCTGACGCCGGCCAACCGCGGCCGGTCCGGCTTGGGTGGCCAGGCAACGGGCTGTGCCGGGAATCCCACCGGCGCCCCCTCAACGGACGGGTCCGCCACCGACCCGGTGCGGCCGGGGATGGCCGGTATCCGCTCGTTCTCCAGCACCAGGACGGCCTTGACCAGGCCGAACAGCCCGGCAGCCGCCTCGGTGTGCCCGATCAGCGGTTTGAGCGCGCCCACCCACAACGTGCCGGCCGGGCCGGCCGCGGCCGGCTGCCCGGCCAGCGCCCGCGCCAGGCCGACCGCCTCGGCCCGGTCGCCGGCCTTGGTCCCGGTCGCGTGCGCCTCGACGTAGCCGAGCGCGGCCGGCTCGACCCCGGCCCGCCGCGCGGCCCGGCGGATCAGGCTCGCCTGCACGTCGGGGTCGGGGCTGAACTGGCCGCCGGCCCGCCCGTCATGGTTCTGCGCGACGCCGCGGATCACCGCACGGACCGGGTCGCCGTCCCGGTCGGCGTCTGCCAGCCGCTTCAGCACGACCACCGCGACCCCCTCGCCGCGCACGTAGCCGTCGGACTCGTCGCTGAACGAGCGCAGCCGCCCCGACGGCGACAGGATTCCCGCCTTGACGTACGCCTCGTGGTCGAAGCCGTGACAGATCACCTGAGCGCCGGCGGCCACCGCCAGGCCGACCTGGCCGGTGGCCAGCGCCCACACCGCCTGGGCGACCGCGGCCAGGCCGGCCGAGCACGCCGTGTCCACCGCGAGGCTGCACCCGCGCAGGTCGAAGTGGTGGGAGATGCGGTTGGCGAGGAAGGCGTCCAGCGTGCCCGCCGCCGTGTACTGGTCGATTGCGCCCAGCCCCTCGCAGCGCAGGCGGAAATCGGCCCCGACCGAACCGACGAACACGCCGGTGTCCGAGCCGGCCAGCCGGTCCGGCGCGATCGCGGCGTCCTCGAACGCGTGCCAGGTCTCCTCCAGCAGCATCCGTTGCCGCGGATCCATGAACGCCGCCTGGCGCGGCGACACACCGAAGAAGCCGGCGTCGAAGGTGTCGATGCGATCCAGCAACGCGGCCCTTGGCGCCGGTACTTCGAGCCGCCGCGGGTCGAAGCCGGGTAGCCGGTCAGCCGGTACCTCGGTGATCACGCTGCGCCCGGCATCGACCAGCCGCCAGAGCGCGTCCGGATCCGGGGCACCGGCAGCACGGGCGGCGATACCGATGATCGCGACCGGAACGTCTGTCTCGCGCGGTTGCACATCCACCATCACGGGACCCAACTCCTTGGGGGACTCCGGCATGAGCTGAGTGTTAACTGGCCGGGACCCGCTGTAGTGAGGCCAACGCCACACCCACCATGGGAAGGACGCCGGGTCAGCGGCCATGTCGTTCCCACCGCTTCGGGACTGGGGACCATCGACGGCATGACCGGTGTCCGGCGATGCTCGGCCGCATGCGGATCAACGTCACGACGGACCTGCACCACTTCCTCACCAGGGCCGGAGACTGGCTCATGCAGTCGCCGGTGGAAAACAATGTGCTGCTCACCGCGGTCGAGACCCAGCTGGCCGGGAAGGCGAAGGGCGACCAGCCGGCGGTCTACGTCTGGGCAGAGGACAGGACGGCGGTGCTCGGCGCCCTGCGCTGGCCGCCGCCCCTGCCCGCGACGCTGACCGCCATGAACGCGGTGACGGCGCGGGCGCTGGCGGCGGCCGTCGCTGGCCGGTCGATGTCCTTGCCCGGCGTCAATGGGCCGCAGGCGACCGCCGCCGAGTTCGCCACCCACTGGCAGGAGCTCACCGGCCGGCAGATCGAACGGGTCAGGGAGCTGGCGATCGCCCGGCTCGACGCCGTCGCGCTGACCGAGTGGCCCGACGGCCGGATGCGCCGGGCCACTGCCGAGGAGGCGCCGGTGCTCGCCGGGTGGGTGGCCGCCATCTTCACCGCCGCTGGCCTGCCCAATCCGGAGATCACCGCGCGCCAGCAGATCGATGAGCAACTCAGCGGCGGCAGGCTGTACGTGTGGGAGGACGCGGGGCAGGTCGTCGCGGTCACCGGCTGCTCGGCCCCGGTGGCCGGCGTGGCGCTGGTCCACGGCGGCTTCACTGCGCCGGAACACCGCACCAGCTGGTACGGAACGGGCGTTGTCGCCGGCGTCTGCAAGCACCTGCTCGAGACCGGCGGCACGGCCTGCATCGCGATCACCGACCGGACCAACCCCCACGCCAATGCCGTGCTGCGGTTGATCGGCTACAAGCCATTCGCCGACCTCGGCGACTACCAGTTCCAGCCCTGCCCCAGCCCCACATGATCGGCCCATGACCCTGCCCGCCCCGCCCATTGCCGCCGCCGGGCACGGCGACTAGTTCCCGAGCCCCTCCCGGCGGGCCAACACCGCCGCCTGGGTCCGGTCGACGACCTGAAGCTTGGCGAAGATGCGCGAGAGGTAGTTGCGCACCGTCTTGATGGACAGCGCCAGCTGGCGGGCGATCTCGGCATTACTACTCCCGTCGGCAATGAGCTCGAGAACCGCACGTTCCCGATCGGTCAGCTCGGGGAAAGGCACGATGGAGGGCTTCGGCCCGCTCAGGCAGTCGATCATCCAGCCGGCCACCTGCGGCCCGAGCACGATTCCGCCATACCGCACGGCCGCAAAGGCGTGCATCACGTGCTCTATCCCGGTGCCCTTGAGCAGGTAACCGTGCGCCCCGGCCCGCATCGCGGCGTACACCGAGTCCCTGTCCTCAAGCATGGTGAGCACAAGAACACGAGCTCCCGGACACTCGTTGACAATCCGGCGGGTCGCCTCGACACCATTCATCACTGGCATGTCGAGATCCATGAGGACGATGTCGGGATCGAGCCGGCGGGCCGCATCGACTGCGGCGGCACCGGTTGTCGCCTCGGCAACGACCTCGGTGTTCGGGATCGCGCTCAACATCGCCCGCAGGCCCGCCAGAAAAAGCGGGTGGTCATCCACGATAATGACCCGCGTCGGGCTGCTAGTTATGCCCGGCGCCGTCACGACAGCGGGATGCGGGCCGACACGATGGTGCCGTGTGGCCGGCGTTGTCGAATGACGCATTCACCGCCCAACTCCCGGGCACGTTCCCGAATCGATATGAGCCCAAGTCCGGTGCGCGGCGACTCCGGAATACCGATCCCATCGTCGACTATCTCCAGCAGGATCTGGGCCCCCACCGTCAGTCTGACCTCGCACCGGGAAGCTCGGGCATGCCTCGCCACATTCGTCAGCGCCTCGCTCGCGATGTAGTAGGCGGCAAGCTCGACCCGTGCCGGCAGCTTCTGCAGGTCGGGCGGCAGTACGGCCATGACCTTCAGCCGGCCGCCACTTGCCTCCTCGAAACGGTCCACCTCGTAACGCAGCGCGCACTGCAGCCCCAATCCCGTGACCATAGGTGACCGCAGCTCGTCGATCAGCCACCGGATGTTGGCAATGGCGGACTGGGTGTCCGCACGCAGCTGCCCGAGCATCACGTCAAGCGTTTCGGCGTCCGGCTGCCGGACGGCGCGAATAGCGTCAATGCGCATCGACACCGTGGCCAGGACCGGCCCCAGCCCGTCGTGCAGATCGCGGCGTAATCGGCGGCGCTCCTCCTCACGCGCCACCAGCAGCTCACGATGGGCCCGGCGCAGCCTTCTGGTCACCCGCAGGACGTGGGCGGCGACCGCGAGCTCGCGGCCAATCTCGGCTGCCAGGGCACGTTCCGGTCCGGTGAAGCCTGCCCCGCCCCGTCCCCGGGCCAGCGTCAGGCTGCCGATCGTTTCCGACTGGTAGGTCAGGGGTAGGCGCAGTAGCTCGCCCGCATCGCAGCCCCAGACCGACACCAGCGGCGTCCCGGTGGCGCCATTCAGCAGCTCGATCCGGACATATGACAGCTTCAGCGTCGCCGCGACCTCCCGTGCCATGTTGGTGAGCAGGTCGTCGACAACGGGTGATTCGGACAGCTGGCGCACCAGCCGTACCAGAGCCTCATGACTGCGGCAGGGCTGGTAGCGGTCGACGATGCTGCCCGGCTTGAGCATCGACTGCACCACCGGAAGCGCCATCGACGCGATGGTTGCGGCAACCAGCTGCGCCGGGTCGGGCAAAGTCAGGCTGTCCAGCCGGGCGCCGGCCAACGCCAGCCGGACCACGGCATGGGTCAGGAGAAACAGCGTCATGATGGAAACGCCCGCCAGCGCAAGGCGCAGGCCTCGAATGGGTTGGGGGCGGGAGCCGTGGGATGAGTTCTCGGCCGTTAACCGCCCGTCCTGACGATGCGGCAACCCGCTTCGCGTGAGTTGCCGTCGGCCGTAACGGAGATTTGTAACGGTAAGATAAGACCCAAGCATGAGCAGACCCCTCCAAACATAAGAGTCAATGCATACACACAGTCTCCCGGCCGCGGGCGTGATCCTCACGACGTCTCGCCGTCACGCGGAGCCAGCGACAGGGGACGGCATCGCATGTATCGCGCCCGCCCGAGACGGGGGGTCGCCCAGAACGCAGATAGGCCACAGATTTCAGCGGACCAAGTATCGACAGACAGCGCCAAGGTGGATTCGTGTTGTTGCCCACATAGCCAGCCGCAATCTCCACAATATTGGTAGCCGCGGTAAGACAGCTCATTTGCCTGGGAAGTATCCAGCTTGCTGAGCCGCCTACCGGAGCGCATCTGTTACCATTTTCCGGCCGCGTGCCGTCGGCGCGCTCCAGGTACCAGGATAGTAGTGATACGGCGGTTACCGCGACCGAGCAAGGAAAACGGCGCACGCTGCCAGCGAACTGCCCTACGCGCGGCGGCAGCGTCCAACCCATTACCGCCGACCACGACGGCCGCTCGTGCTGTGCCCGTCATAACGAGTGGTCGCCGGCCGCGGGCCACCGAATCCGATCTCGTTCGGCGAATCCGTCCAGGTACGACCGATCGACCGGATACATCGCCGCTCCCAAGAAATAAGCCAGAGCGAACAGCCACCAGCTGGCCGCCCGCAGGCAACGGGCTCGGACCCCGGGACGCCCGACCGCCACCATCGGACACCTCCTCTGCCGTGTTCTGTGTAGCCGGCGAGGCGCCCAGGCGCGTCAGTCTCGTGACCTCGATCCATTGGGATCGCGTCCCGAAAGACCCGGGGACGCGCGGCGGGTGGAGACAACGAGGGGCTAGGTCAGGTGTGAGGTGTCGTTGACGAGGCGGACCAGGGCGGCGCCGTCGGGATAGAACTCGGCGATGGAGAGCGAGGCGAGGTCCAGGTGCAGGCGTCGCAGCAGGGAGGGCCCGGTGTCCAGCGCCATGCGCAGCAGCGTCTTGATGGGGGTGACGTGGCTCACGACGATGATCGCGGCGCCGCCGTAGGTGGCGATGAGGTCGTCGCGGGCGCGGCGAACCCGGCGGTGCACGGCCTCGAAGCTCTCGCCGCCGGGGGCGGTCACCGAGCTGTTGACGAGCCACCGGGAGTGCAGGTCGGGGTGGCTGGCGGCGGCCTCGGCGAAGGTCAGCCCCTCCCACGCGCCGAAGTCGACCTCGGTGAGGCCGTCGTGCACGACCATGGGCGCGGCGAGCGCGGCGGCGACCAGCTCGGCGGTGCGGATGCTGCGTTTCAGCGGTGAGCTGACGACGGCGGCGACGCCGTCGGCCAGCGGCGGCTGCTGCCGGCCGAGGCGGGCGGCGAGCGCCTGGGCCTGCCGCTCGCCGAGCTCGGTGAGCGGGATGTCGCCGCGGCCGGAGTAGCGCCGGGCGGCGGACAGCTCGGTCTGGGCGTGCCGCAGCAGCACGAACATCGTGGGGGTGCCGGCGGCGCCGATCCAGTGCGCCGGCGGGGCCGTCTGCGCGGCGCTGGCCAGCGCGGAGACACCGGGCGGCGCGGCGGAGCCAGGCCGGTCGACGTGGCCACCCGAGCCGGCCTGGCCACCCGAGCCGGCGTGGCCACCCGAGCCGGTGTGGCCACCCGAGCCGGGCGTGCCATCCCCCTGCGCGGCGTCCATCGCCTCGTTGGCCAGGCGATCGGCGTGCTTGTTGCGGTGGCGCGGCACCCAGGTGAAGCGCACCAGGCCGAAGCGACGCACCAGCGACGCCGCCTCGCCGGCCAGCGACTGCAGGTGCGGCTGGCGGACCTGCCAGCGGCCGGTCATCTGCTCGACGACGAGCTTGGAGTCCAGCCGCACCTCGACCTCGGTTGCGCCGAGGTCCGCCGCCGCGCGCAGGCCGGCGATGAGCCCGGAGTACTCCGCGACGTTGTTGGTGGCGACCCCGATGCCGTCGGCCCGCTCGGCGAGCACGGCACCGGTGGCGGCGTCGCGCACCACGGCGCCGTAGCCGGCGGGTCCCGGGTTGCCGCGCGCGCCACCGTCGGCCTCGACGATCACCGTGGTCACCGGCGCTGCGGTCACAGGCCGGACTCCGCGGTGCGGACCAGGATCACGCCGCATTCCTCGCAGCGCAGCACGTCGTCGGCGGCGCCGTCGCGCAGCGCGCCGATCGCGCTGAGGTCGAGCTCCAGCTGGCAGGAGCCGCAGCGGCGGGCCCGCAGCAGCGCGGCGCCGGTGCCCTTCTGCGACCGGATGCGGCTGTACAGGGCGAGCAGCTCGGCCGGCAGCTCCGCGATGACCGCCGAGCGGTCCGCCGTGCGCCGCTGCTCGGCCGCGTCGAGATCGGCCAGCGCATGGTCGCGGCGGCGCCTGGCGTCGTCCAGCTGCTCCTCGGTGGCGGCCAGCGCGGTCCGTGCCAGCTCGGCGTCCTTGCCGACCGCCTCCCGCCGTTCCATGATCTCCAGCAGCTCGTCCTCCAGCACTGCCTGCCGGCGTTGCAGGGTCTCCAGCTCGTGCTCGAGGTCGGTCACCTGGCGGGCGCCGACGCCGGTCCTGAGCAGGCCGCGGTCGCGGTCCTCCCTGGCACGCACGGCGTCGATCTCGGCCTCCAGTTTCGCCGCGTCGCGGTCGAGGTCGCCGATCGCGGTGTCCGCCGCGACCACGGCATCCCGGCGCGCCCGCAGCGCCGCCTCCACCTCGCCGATCTCCGTCAGTTCCGGCAGCGTGCGCCGCCGGTGCGTGGTCCTGGCCAGGTCGGCGTCGGCCGCCGCGAGGTCGAGCAGCCGGCGCTGCGCCGATGGGTCCGCTTTCACGCTGACGTACCTCCGGCAAGGGTCCACGGGTCGGTGCGGCGGGTGCAGGTGTGGACCTCGACCGTACCGCCGAAGGCGGCGGTGAGGACGCCGGCCGCCTGCCCGCACCACGGCTGCTCGCTGGCCCAGTGCGCGACGTCCACCAGCGCCGGCCCGGCCGGGCCGCGGCGCAGGTGCTCGTCGGCCGGGTGGTGGCGCAGGTCGGCCGTGACGTAGGCGTCCACGCCGGCCGCCGCGGCGGCGTCCAGCAGCGAGTCGCCGCTGCCGCCGCACACCGCCACCGACCGGATCGGGCGGTCCGGGTCGCCGGCGCCGCGCACGCCCCACGCGGTGGCCGGCAGCGCGGCGCCGACCCGGCGGACGAACGCCGAGAAGGGCTCCGCTGACGCCAGCGTGCCCAGCCGGCCGAGGCCGCAGCCCGGCGCGTCCACGCGGGGTTGCAGCGGCCCGGTGACGGCCAGCCCGAGCGCCAGCGCCAGCGCGTCGGACACGCCGGGGTTGGCCGCGTCGGCGTTGGTGTGCGCCGTGTACAGCGCGATCCCGGCGCGGATCATCCGGTGCACCAGCGCGCCCTTGGGGGTGTCCGCGCCGACCCCGTGCACCCCGCGCAGCAGCAGCGGGTGGTGCGCCACCACGAGCTGCGCACCCCGTTCGGCGGCGTCGCAGACCACGCCGGCGGTGGCGTCCACGGCGACCAGGACCCGCCGCACCGGTTCGGCCGGGTCGCCGCAGACCAGCCCGACGGCGTCCCAGTCCTGCGCCAGCCACGGCGGGTACGCCGCCGCCAGCGTGGCGATCACGTCGCCGACGGTCGCGGTCACCCGCGGATCGTAGTGTGGCGGCCCTGCCGGGCCGCGGCACGGTCCGGGGCCGGCGCATGATCACGCCGGCCCCGGATGCGGGGTGCCTAGGTCAGCGCCAGGTCAGCCGCGCTGCCAGGCGAACATGTTCCAGGTGACGCCGCCGAACGCGCCGACGTAGGAGATCGGGCCGACGCTGGCCTCGCTCGCCGCGAAGTCCGAGAGGACGAACAGCGGCAGGGTGTGCAGATCGGCGCGCATCAGCTCGTCGACCTTGTTCAGCGTCTGCTTGCGCTTCTCGAAGTCGAGCTCGGCGTTGGCCTCGGCGTACAGCCGGTCGACCTCCTTGTTGGAGTACCGGTTGTAGTTCGCGCTGCCGCCGACCTCGGCGCTGACGTAGTTGCCGAAGGCGCTCGACTTGACCACGGTGCCGACCCAGGCGAACAGCGCGATGTCGAAATCGCTCGCCTTGAGCCGCACGTCGTTGAAGTTCTCGGTCTGGTCGTCGATCACCTCGATGCCGGCCGGGGCGCAGTGCGACTGGATCAGCCGCACCGTCTGGGCGCGGCGCTCGACGATCCGGTGGCCGAGCTTGATCGAGACCCGCTGGCCGTTCTTGGCGAAGACGCCGTCGCCGCCCTGGGTGTACCCGGCGTCGGTGAGGATCTTCTTGGCCGCCTCGGCGTCGCCGTTTCCGGTGTCGCCGTAGTGGTCGGTGTAGCCGTCCTCATTCGGCATGAACATGACGTTGCCGAGCGGCTTTGCGTTCGGGTCGACGTCCCTGACCAGCTTGTCGATCAGATCCTGCCGGTTGACGCACTGCGCGATCGCCTGCCGGACCGCCTTGTCCTGCAGGACCGGGTGATCCATCCGGAAGTCGATGTGCTCGTAGGTCTGGCCCGGCGCGGCATAGGTCTTGACCGAGCTGTCGCTGCGCAGCTGCTGGGCGACGGCGCCGTCGGCCTGCACGGCGATGATGTCGACCTCCTTGTTCTGCAGCTGCTGGGCCGCGGACTTGGAGTCCTTGTTGGTCCGGAAGGTCACCTTCGACGGGCCACCGGGGTTGCCCCACCACCGCTCGTTGCGCACCAGCACGGTCTCGTCCGGGTTCGCCGAGACGATCTTGTACGGGCCCGCGGACAGGTCCTTGGCCGCGTCGAAACCGATCCAGGCCTTGTTGTAGAACTCGGCCGCCTTGGTCATGTTCGCGGTGTCGGAGTCGGTCAGCGTGGTGATGTCGCTGATGCCGGTCGCCTTCTCCAGAATGTGCGCCGGCACCATGAAGTTGTACAGCGCCCGGTAGTCGGCGTACGGCTTGGAGAAGTCGGTGGTGACGGTCTTGTTGCCGTCCGAGCAGGCGTGCTTGCTGATCTGGTCGTAGCCGGTCGGGCTGGTGTCCCAGAGGCGGATCTCCTTGCCTTCCTCGGCGACCTTGAGGTTGCTCGTCGCCGCGAGCCACTGCAGGTGGAAGTCCTTGCAGCTCACCGGCTCGCCATCGGACCAGACGGCCTCCTTACGGATCTTCCAGACGACCTGCATCGGGTCCTTGCTGGTGACCTCGACGGACTCCATGAGGTCGCCGTCGAGCTTGATCACGACCTGGCCGTTGACGAGCTCGAAGAAGTACGGGGACGGCTGGACGTTCGACAGGATCACGGTGTTCTGGAAGGCGTTCGCCGCACCAGTACCGTTGTTGTAGTCGGTGAACCCGCTTTCGCGGACCATGGTGAACTCGCCGGAGTCGTCAACTTTCGGCCGCTTGAAGACCTCGGTGTCGCCGCTGAGTTCTCCTGGGTTCAGGTTCTGGGACGGGCCACTGCCGGTGGTGTCGCTGCCCGAGCCACCGCACGCGCTCAGCACGAGCGCGGCGGCCCCGACCAGAGCCACGGTGGAGACGAACTTCGATCTCACTAATTGACCTCCTAGCGCCAGACCGTTCCGCATTCTGCGACCGACATCGCACACAGAGAGTGACCATGTCCGCACGCCGCGAATGCACGATAGGAACCAACTGTGCGGCCGGTCTACGCTGCGGAGAATATTCGTGACCAAACAGTGACGGCCGGTACCGTGGATGGTTAACTGGCCAGGCGCCGACGCGCCCATCCGTGGGTACGCGAGACTAGGTGCGTGATGCTCTGTGTCGTCTTCGTCTGCACCGGCAACATCTGCCGGTCTCCGATCGCGGAGAAGGTGTTCGCGGCGCACCTGCGGGCCCAGCGGCTGGACCACCGGGTGCGCGTGAGCAGCGCCGGGACCGGCGGCTGGCACGCTGGCGACCCCGCCGATCCGCGCACGGAGGACGTGCTGCGCCGGCACGGCTACCCGACCAGGCACCGGGCGCGGCAGGTCGCCGTCGAGCACATGGACGCGGACCTGCTGGTTGCGCTGGACTCCGGGCACGCCCGCGCGCTGCGCCGGCTGGTCGACGATCCCGGCCGGATCCGGTTGCTGCGCTCGTTCGACCCGGCGGTCGCCGGACGCGGCGACCGGGACCTGGACGTGCCGGACCCCTACTACGGCGGGCACAGCGGGTTCGATGAGGTGCTCGAGATGATCGAGGCGGCCATGCCCGGCCTGGTCGACTGGGCCCGGCAGCGCTGCGGGTAGGCCAGGCGACCCGCCGCCACCGGTGCGCGACGCAGCCGACCGGCCGGTCTGGGCGACCGCCGGCTGGCCCGGTCGCATACCGTTGCCGGGTGCGGTTGGGGTTCCTGCTGCGGCCGGGCTGGGTCGCGCTGACGGCGGGCGTGGTGCTCTTCGCCATCGCGTGCTTCACCCTGCTCGCGCCGTGGCAGTTTCGCCGCGACCAGCAGCGCCGCGCGGTCAACGAGGCCGTGCGCACCAGCATCGAGGTGGCGCCGCTGCCCATCGAGGACGCGGCGGCCGGCGCGCAGTGGCGGCAGGTGAGCCTGACCGGCACGTTCCTGCCGGCGGCCGAGGTGGTGGTCCGGCTGCGCACCGTGCAGGGCGAGCCGGCGTTCGAGGTGCTCACCCCGATGCGCCTGAGCAGCGGCGGCACCGTGCTGGTCGACCGGGGTTTCCTGCGCCCCGCGGGGCGCAGCGCCGGCGGCCGCGGCAACCAGGTGCCGGACTACGCCGCGCCGCCGGCCGGCCCGGTCACCGTGGTCGGGCGGCTCCGGCGTGACGAGCGCGGCCACGAGAACCGGCCGCCGCTGACCGAGGGCGGCCACCGGCAGGTGTACGCGGTCAGCGCGGCCGCGGTGCACGCCGCGACCGGCCTGGACGGCATCCGCCCCGGGTACGTCCAGCTCAACGCCGGCCAGCCCGGCGTGCTCGGCCCGCTGCCGCTGCCCCGGCTGGACGCCGGGCCGTACCTGTCCTATGCCCTGCAGTGGCTGGCCTTCGGGGCCATGGCGCTGGCCGGCTGGGTGCTGCTGGTGCGGCGCGAGCTAGCCGAGCGCGCGGCGGCCGGGGGCACCGCCACGGCGGCGGCCGGGGCGCCGGCCGGGGCGCCGGGCGCCGAGCACGACCGCGAGCACGGCTGAGGCGGCGGCCGCGGCGGCGCCGACCACCCTGGACAGTTCCACGCTGCGGGTCAGGTCCCCGGCGTCCGGCATGCGGCCGTGCCCGAGCACCGGGCGCTCCTGCACCCCGTGCGGGTACGCGGTGCGGCCGCCGAGGCGGACCTGCAGCGCGCCGGCAAACGCCGCCTCGACCTGACCGTGGTTGGGCCGCGGGTGCGCCGAGCCGTCGCGCCGCCACACCTGCCACGCGCCCGGCGCCGAGCCGCCGACCACCGGGGCGCACGCCGCGGTCAGCGCCGCGGCGGCACGCGACGGCACCAGGTTCGCCGCGGCGTCCAGCAACGCGGCGGTGCGGTGCAGCGGGCCGGGCTGCCGTGCCAGCGCCGCGGCGTCCAGCAGGCGCACCGCGCGGTAGCCGAGCAGGCCGGGCACACCGGCGACCGCGCCCCACAGCAGCGGGGCCACCACGGCGTCCGATGTGCTCTCGGCCACCGACTCCACCGCGGCGCGGGCCAGGCCGACGCCGTCCAGGGCGGCCGGATCGTGGTGGGCGAAGGCGGGCAGCGCGAACGCACGGCGGGCGGCCGGCAGGTCGCTCGCGTCGATGGCGCTGGCCAACGCGGTTCCCGCGGCGGACACCGCGGCGCCGCCGAGCACCGACCAGGTGGCCAGCGCGGTGCCGGCGACCTGCAGCATCGGGCTGCGCCGGGCGAGCCGCTCGACGGCAACCCCGGCCAGCAACGCACCGCCGAGGAGCAGCGCGCCGCGAGCCGGTCCCGCCGGGTCGGTCGGCGCTGCGGGCGGGGTTCCGGTCGGCATTGCGGACGGGACTCCGGGCGGGGCTCCAGTCGGCCCTGCGGGCGGCCGCCGCAGCGCGCCACGGAACGCACCGGGGCCCCGGTCGCCGGCGACCGCGTCGGCCGCAACCCCCAGCAACAACCCGACGGCCCGTGCCGCAGTCACCGCACTACCTCCGCACTCCCTCCGCGGGCCTGGAACGGGCCGAGGGCGGCCCGGTAGCGGGACACCGTATCGGCACGGCAAGGTGGCCGTTGACGACCCTGGGTGATCAGGGTCACAATCCGAACACTTCTCAGCTTCCCTGCAAACGACTCGTACGCGGTGGCCGGCACCACCCCCGGCACCCTGCACCGCGCACAAGGAGGAGTCATGTTCCTGAAGCTCCGCACGGCCGGTGCCGTGCTCGCCACCACCGGTGCCCTGCTCACCGCGGTCGGCGCCGGCCCGGCCGCGCCAGCCGCGCCGGCTTCGCCAGCCACCCTCGCCGCGCCGCCGGACTACTGCGTCGGCCAGTGCGACGACATCCTGACGCCCGGCCAGAACGGCCAGGCCACGTTCCTGGAGCTGTTGGCATTCCAGGCTTTCGGCATCCGCCCGGCGCACTTCAGCGACACCAAGGCCGGCTACGAGCGGCTGATCTGGAACTACTCCGGGCTGACCGACGACCAGCTGCAGCACTTCTTCACCGACGCGTCGTTCGGGGTGCCGAGCACCGAGGTGGCGAGCACCATCGCGCCGCACCCCGAGGTGGTGATCACCAGGGACAAGGCGCGCGGCATCCCGCACATCACCGGCACCACGCGGTACGGAACCATGTTCGGCGCCGGGTACGCGGGCGCCCAGGATCGGCTGTTCCTCATGGACGCGCTGCGGCACGTCGGCCGCGGCCAGCTCACCCCGTTCGCCGGCGGCGCCGCCGGCAACCGCGAGCTGGAGCAGCAGCAGTGGCGCGCCGCCCCGTACACCGAGGCGGACCTGCAGGGCCAGATCGACCGGCTGGACGACGAGTTCGGCGCGCAGGGCGTGCAGCTGCAGCAGGACCTGGCCGCCTACGTCAACGGGGTCAACGCCTACATCAACGCCGCCAGCGCCAGCCTCAGCCTGCCCGGCGAGTACACCGCGCTCGGGTGGAGCGGCCCCACCCCGTGGCGGGCCACCGACGTGATCGCCACCGCCAGCCTGGTCGGCGGGATCTTCGGCCGCGGCGGCGGCGGCGAGGTGGCCGCCGCGCTCGCGCTGCTGGAGGCCCAGGCCAGGTACGGCCCCACCCTCGGCCGCCAGGTGTGGGAGGCGTTCCGGGCGCAGAACGACCCGGAGGCACCGACCACCGTACACAACGGCACGGCGTTCCCGTACCTGACCGCCCCCGCCGGGCAGGCCGGCACCGCCATGCCGGACCGCGGCACGGTGGCCGAGCAGCCGATCGTCATCAACCCCACCGGCAGCGCAACGAGCGGAACAATCAATGCCGGAACGACCACTGCCGAAACAACCACGGCTGCAACCCTCGCGGCCGGCATGTTCCCGCCGGGTCTCCTGCGCCCCGGCGCGGCGGGCCGCGGCATGTCCAACGCGCTGCTGGTCTCCGCCGACCACAGCGACAACGGCCACCCGGTGGCCGTGTTCGGGCCGCAGACGGGCTACTTCGCGCCCCAGTTGCTGCTCGTGCAGGAGCTGCAGGGACCGGGCGTGAGCGCCCGCGGCGCCGCGTTCGCCGGCATCAACTTCGCCGTGCTGCTCGGCCGCGGCCGGGACTACGCGTGGAGCGCCACCTCGGCCGGGCAGGACATCACCGACAGCTACGCGGTGCGGCTGTGCGAGCCGGACGGCCGGGCGCCGACGCTGAGCTCCATGCACTACACCTTCCGCGGCCAGTGCCTGCCGATCGAGGTGCTGCAGCGGCACAACTCGTGGTCGCCGTCGCTGGCCGACCCCACCCCGGCCGGCTCGTACACCCTCCTCGCCCACCGCACCAGGCTCGGTCTGGTGTCGCACCGCGGCCTGGTGGGCGGCACGCCGGTGGCCTTCACCCGGCTGCGCTCGACCTACCTGCGGGAGTCCAACTCGGCGCTCGGCTTCCTCATGTTCAACGACCCCGCCGTGGTCAGCTCGCCGCAGACGTTCACCCAGGCCGCGTCCAAGATCGGCTTCACGTTCAACTGGTTCTACGCCGACTCGCGGCACATCGCGTTCGTCAACTCCGGTGACAACCCGCTGCGCCCTGCCGGCGCCGACCCGCACCTGCCGACCTGGGGCGACCCGGCCTACGAGTGGCTGGGCTGGAACCCCACCACGAACAAGGCCAGCTACCAGCCGGCCGCGCAGCACCCCCAGGTGATCGACCAAGACTACCTGACGAACTGGAACAACAAGCAGGCGCCCGGTTTCTCCGCCGCCGACGGCAACTTCAGCTTCTCGTCGGTGCACCGCAGCGAGCCGCTGGACGACCGGATCCGGGCCGTGATCGACAGCGGCGGGCGGTTCAGCCGCGCCGAGCTGGTCTCGGCCATGGCCGACGCCGCCACCGTCGACCTACGCGGCGACAAGGTGCTGCCGTACCTGCTGCGGGTGCTGGACAGCCAGCCGATCACCGACCCGGCCGTTGCCACCGCCGTGCAGCAGCTGCGGGCCTGGCGGCAGGCCGGCTCGCACCGCCGGTCCTCGGCCGAGGGGGTCAACCAGTACAGCCACAGCGCCGCCATCCGGATCATGGACGCGTGGTGGCCGCGGCTCGTGCCGGCCCAGTTCCGCGGCGCCCTCGGCACCGCGCTCTACGACTCGCTGGCCGCCACCCTCACGCTCGACAACCCGCCCGGCTCGTTCGGCTCGGCGTTCCAGGACGGCTGGTACGGCTTCGTCGAGAAGGATCTGCGCACGGTGCTCGCCGAGCCGGTGGCCGGGGCCAACCCGGTGACCTTCTGCGGCGGCGGATCACTCGCCGCCTGCCACACAGTGCTGCTCGACTCGCTGCGCACCGCCGCCGCCATCCCGGCCACCCAGGTGTACCCCGCCACCGCCACCTGCGCCGCCGGCGACCAGTTCTGCCACGACCAGATCGTGCACCAGCCGATCGGCGGCATCACCCAGGAGCGGATGCACTGGATGAACCGCCCGACCTTCCAGCAGGCCGTGCAATTCCCGGCGGCCCGCGGCGACAACGTGTCCAACCTCGCCCTCGGCCGGCCGGCCGCCGCGAGCAGCGTCGAATGGAACCCGTTCGTCGACTACTCCCCCGGCCGCGCCGTCGACGGCGACCGCTGCACCCGCTGGTCCAGCGGCTGGAGCGACCCCCAGTGGCTGCGCGTCGACCTCGGCACCATCCGCCAGGTGTCCCGCGCCGTCCTGCGCTGGGAAGCCGCCTACGCGCGCGGCTACCGCATCGAGGTATCCAATGACGCCGTCACCTGGCGCACGGTATTCACGACCGGCAGCGGGGACGGCGGCCTGGACGAGGTCGCCTTCGCCCCCACCACGGCCAGGTACGTGCGCATGTACGGCACCACGCGCGCCACCGGATACGGCTACTCCCTCTACGAAATGGAGGTTTACGCGCATTAGAGGCTGATCTGCCACACCCACGGACCCGGCCACACGCCGCCACGCACACCAGTTTGGGGTGTTCGCGCTCCCGGGCCATGGGGTATGCCTTGGCGGTTCGCGAATCTGCCGGCCGGGCCGTAGCAAGGGGTGAGTGGTCAAGTTTGGCTCGGGTTGGCGTTAACTGCTCACCGAGATCCTCGCCTGGCACGACAGATCACAACCCTGGCCGACGATCAAGCAACACGTTACTCGCGAATTTACAATGAGTCCTACAGGTCTACAGGTTGCCACAAGCCAGGCGCCTGGTCTACACATCTGACGCCCAGCGAGAGACACTAACCTTGTGCCTCATTCTCCGGTTCTTGCCCCTCGCCTTGCGCTAGGCGCAATGATATTAGGTGCCGCCGTCCTACTGGGGTCTCGCGGTCCAACCCATGAATTCGGCGGCGGCTGGTGGGCCGAGAGCCTGACAGCCGTGGCGGAAGCGCTCTTGATAGCGGGAGTGCTCGGCGTGACCCTCGACCGGCTCCTCAAGATCATACTCGTCCGAGACGTAGCGCGCCTGGCGCTGCGCGCCATCTTTGGAACCAACGCACCCCAGGAGTACGTGAACGAACTTCAGGCCCGACTTCAAGAAATCAAGCTCGTCCATCTTCGGCAAAGCTGGCTCATCACCTTAGCCTGGCACACTCCAGGTGAAATATTGACAGTAACGGTCGAAGCGGACATCGATTCGGTCAACGTCTCAAGTACGATTTGGGAACCGCAAGGCAGCTGGATCACACACTCCGCATATCCAGATCTAAAGAGCAGACTATCCAGCTACCGCACAGCTGTGCGAATTACCGCACGTGGCAACCGCGCCGACCTCATTAACTCCCGGCATGTCACCTCGAGTGAGCTAGATCGGGCGACCAAGATTGAGCGTGACGGCAGCGCAAGGGTTGTTTGGAGCAACTTGGACCTACCCGCCGTCCCGCCGGGCGCGCACCGACACCTGACAATAACTGGCGTAACGTACCAACCAGCCGTTGGTGGCTTCCCGTTGGTCGTAGGCGCACCTTGCCTCGGTACGACGGTCAGGGTTGAGGGGGCAGCCCTAAAAGATCTCGAGATTACCCTGCGCCTTGGCGGCTCAGGGGCATTGAGCAACCGCGACAGTTCGAATGCGGACATTAGGCTGTTCGACCACGGATTCACACTTCCCGGGGCGACGTTCCGGCTGCACTGGGCCATGAAAGCAAGCCCGGTGGCGTCCTAGTCATCTGGATTCATGTCAATAACCGCTCTTTCTTGTCAGGGCAGCCAGCGCACTCCGTACCCGAAGCTAGGCTGCAGCCGGATGAACGCCGTGGCGACCTCACCGAGGCTATCTATCTCTAGGATATCCCGGCTCGGCCCGTCCGCCTCGCTCACATGATAGGGAATGCCAGAGACCCGCCATACCACCTTTGGCAAACGCTGCGGATGGAACTTCACGCGCAACTCGAAATGATCCACCCGATGCAGCGGCCGTGTCACGTAATGCGGCGCCATAAGCTGGCCGGATGGCACGCGCACGGTCCTACCGAACGTATGTTCCTGACCGCTGGCCAGCGGGTGCGGGAAACGAATATACTGAACGAAGTACTCGGCAGACGGCTGACGATTAGATTCTAGCTCGCCGCCGAACTCCATGTCCACCTCCAAACCCATTCTCGATCGTGACTCGCTGCGCGGCCGTGGCAGCCCGAGCCCAAGCGCGACTCTTGCCAGGCCTTCCCTGAGCGAGACGATCTTGCGAATCTCGGTGGCCTCCGGAGTTGCCTTGTCCAACCGGAGGACGGTCGAGGTGTGTACGGTGTACCAGTCGTTCGGATGGAACAGGCCGTCCTCGTCAAAGTCGTCGGCAGCAAGCTCGCTGCCGCGCTCTGCGAGGTACGCGCTCGCCCGATGCAGCGCAAGATCGCAGCGCCGCCGGACGGTCATCGGGTCGACATTCCACGCGATGGCCAGCCGCCGCTGGCGGAGGGTGAGCGTCCTGTCCTGGTAATCCGGCTCCATCGCCATCATCACCCTGGCCGCAAGGGCGAAGTCCTCTGGCAGTCCCCCGAAGGCACGCGCCAGCAACGTGCCGACCTTGTCCCTGGCCGCCGAGTGTGTCGTCGACTCGTCGATGCCGCAGAGTTTGCGCAATTCAGGGCCGACGCGATCACGCACGTTCGGACGACGCAGGCCCGAACCCTTGCGCAACGCCACCAACTCGGTGTACAGCTGCCCTTCCGTCACGCCCTCCACCTCGTGCCCGGATCTGACCAAAAATCTGATCAGTTTCGCGCGGCATGCCCAAGACGGCGAAGTTGGACTCCCGACCCACCTTTTTTCGGCACGCAGGCCTTGCGACCTTACCGGTAGCAGCGCACGCACACCATACACGGTTCGAGACGGAGGCCGGGATCCCATGACCGCACTTGTGATCTTCGCAACGTACAGCACCTTGCTGGTCCTCGTCGGCGTGGCGATGGGCGCCGGGTGGCAAGACAGGCTCAACGAGGGGAACCGGCGCCGTGCCGCCATCCAGCGTCGGGACCTGAACGCCCGCTGGCGTGCCCTACAGGGCCGGAACTCGACCCTTGAACTGGCCCTTCTCGGCCACCAGGTGGTCATGCCGATCGCCCTGGAGGACGACTCGGACTAGGCAGTGGCAGGGCCGGCGCGGCACCGCCGAGCTGGCAGCGCCCGTCACCCGGTCGGTGACCGTGTTCCGCCAGCCGGGGGAGCAGAGGTTGCGATCCGGCTCCCGATCCACCCGGGTTGGGACCGGCGCGACGGAGCTTCACCGGCAAGGCAACAGTTCGACAAGAAGAAGTGACAGTCATGGCACCGGCCAGCACCGTGTTGTGGTCTGCGTCTTCCTAATTTGTCATCTGATAGACAAGCGAGCCTTGAAAAGCCGTAGCCAGATTACCGGCAAGGAAAGGCGCCGGTACCGCCGAAAGGAGGATTACCGGGACGTGGAGGAGCGGGCTGGAGGGGCCCGCTCCTTCACAACTATTCGGTGTGCCCGATGCCGAGCCGGCGCGCACCGAATTGGCGCATTTCCAAAATCCCGACCGAACGGTCCGGCAACCCAGCGGCGCTCCAGGCGTCTGCGGGATATGCGGACGGTCGAGAACGGCGCTGGGCCGGTGAGCAGGCATCTGGAGTGGACGGGCTGCTTCAATGCCCGCGACCTCGGCGGGCTGCGCACCGTGGACGGCCGGCTGACCCGGCGGGGGTCGGTCGTGCGGTCGGACTCCCTCGACCGGCTTGACGCGGCCGCTTGAGGATTTCGCCACGGACCCGGGCTTCTGGCTGCGGTGGCGCGACAGCGGGCTGTGGGCCACGGCGCTGTACTTCCCGGCGTTCCTGGACCGCTTCCCCGATCGGGTCGCGGCCGCGGTCGCCGCCGTGGCCGCGGCGCCACCGGGCGCGGTCGTCGTGCACTGCGGCGTCGGACGCGACCGGACCCAGCTGGTCACGCTGGTGCTGCTGGCGCTGGCCGGGGTGCTGCCGGAGGAGATTGTGGCCGACCACGAGCCGAGGTGATCCGGTCCACCGTCGACGGCCTGGACGCGGCGGCCTACCTGCGCGACGCCGGGCTCAGCCACGCCGCGATCGCCGCGGTCCGCCAGCGGCTGCTACCCGCACCGGGCTGACGCGGTCCGGCTCGGGCATCGGGGGTGGCTAGTGTTTGCCAGATGCCGGCCTCGTCGCGTCTCCGAGCGGTATCCGGCCCGCCGGCCCAGATGGCCGCCGGGCTGGCCATCTTCGGGCTGGCCGGCTACGTGTTCGTCACGGTGACCGGACGGACGCTGTCCAAGAGCGACGCCAACGCGGCCATCGCGTTCTACTTCCTGGTCAACGTCCTCGGTCCGGGCATCTTCTACGCGCTCGAGCAGGTGACCAGCCGGACGACCAGCAGCGCGCTGGCGGCCGGGCGACCGCTCGGGCCGGCCATGCGCCGGGTGCGCGCCGGCGGCCTCGGCCTGGTAGCCGCGGTGACCGCGGCGGTGCTGCTGCTCGCCCCCGTGATGGTCAAGGCCACCCTGCACGACGACTGGGCGCTGTTCGCCGGGGTGCTGGCCACCCCGGCCATCGCCGGCGGGCTGCACCTGGTCCGCGGCCTGCTCGGCGGGCACCGGAGGTTCGGCGGGTACGCGGCCACGCTCGCCGTGGAAGGCACCGCCCGGCTGCTGCTGAGCCTGCTGCTGGCGGCCGCGGGCACGAACGCCGCCTGGGCCTACGGGGTGAGCTACCTCGCCGCGTCCGCCATCGCCGTGCTGGCCGGGCTGCTCTGGCTGCGCCGCGGGGCCCCTGCCCGCGATGCCGGTCTCGATGCCGAGCCCGGCCACGAGGCGCGGCCGGCCGGCTTCCCCCAGCCAGAGACCGGGCCAGAGATTGGGCCAGCGACGCCAGAGATTGGGCCAGCGACCGGGCCAGCGGTGGGCAAGAGCCTGGCGGCGCTGGCGGTGGCCACGCTGTTCGCGCAGCTGCTGCCGAACATCGCGCCGCTGGTGGTCACCTCGCGGCTGGCCGAGGACAGCGCCACGGCCCTAGCGTTCGGGCAGGCCGCGGTGATCGCGCGCATCCCGCTGCTGCTGTTCTTCCCGATCCAGACGATGCTGCTGCCCAGCCTTGCGGCGGCCGTGACCAGGAACGAGCTGGACCTGGTCACTCGCCGGATCCGGCTGACGCTGGTCGCGGTGGCCGGGTTCGGCGCGGCGTCGACGGTGGTCTTCATGCTGCTCGGCCGCTGGGTACTTCGCACGTTCTTCGCTACCGACACCGACCTGGGGCAGCTGATCATGCTGCTGCTCGGGGTCAGCACCGTCGTGCTGATCGCCGCCTACGCCGTCCAGCCCGCGCTGGTGGCGCTGCACCGCGACCGCGCCGTGACCACCGGCTGGGCGATCGGCTCGGCCGTCACCATCGGCCTCGCGCTGCTGCCGGCCGACCCGGTGACCATCGCCTCCATCGCCCAGCTGATCGGCCCGGCGCTGACCCTGGTAGCCGTCCTCTTGGCGCTGCGCACGGGACTACGAGCACCAGTCTCGCCCGGCCCCGCCCACCTGCCCGCCGCCGCGTCGCCGAACCCGCCCGCCGCCGACCCGGGCCCAACCACGTCGCCGAACTCGACAACAGCGGGCGCTACCCGGGAGTAGACCCCGCCCGCCGCCAGCCCGGGCCCAACCACGTCGCCGAACTCGACAACAGCGGGCGCTACCCGGGAGTAGACCCCGGTGGTGTCGAGTTCGGCGCATCTACCGGGGCGTGCACCTAACCGGGGCGGCGCCTACCCGGGGGGGTAACGGGGCGGGGTGGTGGGCAGGCCGGCCCGAGGCTAGGCGATGCGGCGGAGGGCGCGGGTGGTGAGGGAGCGGGCGAGGCGGACATCGCGGGCGGCCAGGGCACCGAGGGCGGAGCGGGTGGCGTGCAGCCGGGTGAGCAGGTGCCAGCGGGCGGCCCTGGCGGCGCGGTGCCAGCCGTGGTCGCGGAGCTGGGCGGCCGCAGCGGCGTAGTAGCGCTGCTCCTCGTCGAAGCGGATGACGTTGCGCGCGCCGGCCGAGGAGTGCGATGCGGAGTGCCGGCGGTAGCGGAACGCCGGGGTCCGGTCCATGGCGAGGGTGCCGCCGCCGAGCAGCATGTCGATCACCCAGCCGAGGTCGGCGATGGAGCCGAACTCGCCGAGGCGGCGCGCGCGGGGCACCACGTCGGTGCGGAAGCACATGGCCGGCACGTACAGCCAGTTGCCGCTCATCAGGCTGCGCGCGGCCGTCGGGCCGTCGAGCTCGGAGTGGCGCCATGCCGACCAGCTGACCAGCCGCTTGACCCGGTCGGCGAGGCTGTCGGTCGGCCGGCCGTGCTCGTCGACCACGATCACCCCGGGGTGCACCATGATCGCCTCGGGGTGCCTGGCGAACGCGTCGAGGACGACCTGCACGTAGTTCGGTTCGAGCGCGTCGTCGGCGCCGAGCACGGTGATGTACTCCAGCTCGCCGAGCGTCATGCAGTGGCACACGTTGCCGGTGGCGCCGAGGTTGCGCTCGTTGCGCCGGTAGCGGATGCGCGGGTCGCCGACGTCGCGGACGTGGTCCAGGGCCGCGGTGCCCGGGTACTGGTCGTCGACGATGGTCAGCCGCCACCGGCCGTCGGTCTGCGCCAGGACGCTGGCGACCAGCTCGAACAGGTATCTCGGCTCGACGTAGTACGGCACGACGAAGTGGACGCCCGTGGCACCGTCAACGGCACCGTCACCAGGTGCTCCCACGCTGTCAGCCATGAGGGTCTCCGGATGCCACGAAAGGGGGTCCCGGCTCGCCGGCACCGGGAATATGCGCCGCAGCGTAGTACCGGGACGGCTGAAGACGGCTCGTTGGGGGTACCTTCCCGCCATCCCATAGTGTGTCCGACCGGCAAGTACCCGGCTTGTGGCGGTCCACAACAGTCGAGAGCAGTCGAGCCGAGAGGAATTTGATGGTTGGCGTAGCCGTCATCGGAGCGGGCTACTGGGGTCCGAATCTGGTGCGCAACATCCAGGCGACCCCGCAGTTGCGGCTGATCTCGCTGTGCGACCTGGACCTGTCCAGGGCGCAGGCGGTGCTCGGCCGGTACAGCACGGTCCGCGCCACGTCGTCGCTGCAGGAGGTGCTCGCCGACCCGGAGGTCGACGCCGTCGCGGTGGCCACCCCGGCGGCGACCCACCTCGAGGTGGCGCTGGCCGCCATCGAGGCCGGCAAGCACGTGCTGGTGGAGAAGCCGCTGGCGGCCTCGCACGCGGACGGGCTGAAGCTGGTCGGCGCGGCCGAGGAACGCGGCCTGGTGCTCATGCTGGACCACACCTTCTGCTACACGCCGGAGGTGCAGCGGCTGCGCCGGCTGGTGCACGACGGCGAGCTCGGCGAGCTGCAGTACGTCGACTCGGTGCGGATCAACCTCGGCCTGGTACAGCCGGATATCGACGTGCTGTGGGACCTGGCCCCGCACGACCTGTCGATCCTGGACGCGATCCTGCCGCCGGGGGTCAGGCCGGTGGCGGTGGCCGCGCACGGCTCCGACCCGGCCGCCCTCGGCCGCGCCTGCGTCGCCTACCTGTCGGCACAGCTGTCCAACGGGGCGATCGCGCACGCGCACCTGAACTGGCTGTCCCCCACCAAGATCCGCACGACCATCGTGGGCGGCTCGCGGCGCACCGCGGTGTGGAACGACCTGGACCGGACGATGCCGCTGGCGATCTACGATCGCGGCGTGGACTGGCCGGACGGGCAGGACCGGCGGGTGTCCTACCGCATCGGCGACATGGTGGCCCCGGCGCTGCCCGTCGGCGAGGCGCTGCGGGCCGTGATGGCGGAGTTCGCCGCGGCGATCATCGAGGGCCGGCCGGCGCTGACCGACGGGCGCAGCGGCCTGCGGGTGCTGGCCCAGCTGGAGGCGGCCTCGGCCAGCCTGGCGACCGGCGGGGTGTTCGTCCCGGTAGCGAACGGTGCCATGGACGGGGGGGCGGCCTGATGGAACTGACCGACCGGCAATTCGTGGTGACCGGTGGCGCCGGCACGATCGGCTCGCACGTGGTCGACCGGCTGCTGGACGCCGGTGCGCAGCGGATCGTGGTGGTCGACGACCTCAGCCGCGGGCAGCTGGCCAACCTTGCGGCCGCGCTGCACCGTGCGCCGGCGCGGGTCGAGGTGGTCGAGGGCGACATCCGCGACGCCGGCCTGATGCACAAGGTCAGTGCCGGCGCGGACGGGGTGTTCCACCTGGCCGCGCTGCGGATCACCCGGTGCGCCGCCGAGCCGCGGACCGCGCTGGAGGTGCTGGTGGACGGCACGTTCAACGTGCTGGAGGCGGCGGTTGAGGCCGGCGTCGGCAAGGTGGTGCTCTCCTCGTCGGCCTCGGTCTACGGCCTGGCCGAGGTGTTCCCGACGCCGGAGAGCCACCATCCGTACCACAACGACACGTTCTACGGCGCCGCGAAGGCGTTCAACGAGGGCATGCTGCGCAGCTTCAAGGCCATGCACGGGCTGGACTACGTGGCGCTGCGGTACTTCAACGTCTACGGCCCGCGGATGGACGCCCACGGCCGCTACACCGAGGTGCTGATCCGCTGGATGGAGCGCATCGAGGCCGGCCAGCCGCCGCTGATCCTCGGCGACGGCGCGCAGACCATGGACTTCGTGCACGTGGCCGACATCGCCAAGGCGAACATCCTGGCCGCGAGGGCGGACGTCACGGACACCGTCTACAACATCGCCAGCGGCACCGAGACGTCGCTGCTCGAGCTCGCCGCCGCGCTGCAGCGGGTGATGGGCTCGACCACCGAGCCGGAGTTCGGCCCGCCGCGCGCGGTGAACTCGGTCACCCGCCGCCTCGCCGACATCGGCGCGGCGCGCCGCGACCTCGGCTGGGAGCCCAGCATCGGGTTGGACGAGGGGCTGGCCGACCTGGTCGCCTGGTGGCGGGCCCAGCGATGACCCCCGGTGACGCCGGTGCCGCGGCGATGATCCCGGTGATCCGGCCGTGGCTCGGCGAGGAGGAGGCGGCGGCCGCGGCCGAGACGGTGCGCTCCGGCTGGGTGGCCCAGGGCCCGCGGGTCGCCGAGTTCGAGACGGCGTTCGCCGCCGCCGCCGGTGCCGCGCACGGCGTCGCGGTGTCCTCCTGCACCACGGCGCTGCACCTTGCCATGCACCTGCTGGGCGTGGGGCCGGGGCAGGAGGTCGTGGTGCCGTCCTTCTCGTTCATCGCCACCGCGAACGCGGTGCGCTACGCGGGCGCCACCCCGGTGTTCGCCGACGTGGACGAGGCCACCGGGAACGTCACGCCCGACACCGTCGAGGCGGCGCTGAGCCCGCGCACCGCGGCCGTGATCGGCGTGCACCAGGGCGGCGTGCCGTTCGACGTGGCGTCCGTAGCCGCGCTGTGCCGGCGCCGGCACCTGCCGCTGGTGCAGGACGCCGCGTGTGCGGCCGGCGCCAGCTACCGGGGACGGCCGGTGGCCGCCGAGGCCAGCCTGGCCGCCTGGTCGTTCCACCCGCGCAAGCTGCTCACCACCGGTGAGGGCGGCATGCTCACCTGCGAGGACCCGCGGTGGGCCGCCCGGCTGCGGCGGCTGCGCGAGCACGGCATGAGTGTGTCGGCGGCGGAGCGGCACTCGAGCGGCAGCGTGGCGCTGGAGTCCTACGACGAGGTCGGCTTCAACTTCCGGATGACCGACGTGCAGGCCGCGATCGGGCTGGTCCAGCTGGCCAAGCTGCCAGAGGTGATCGCCCGGCGGCGCGAGCTGGCGCAGCGCTACCACAAGCTGCTCGCCGAGGTGGACGAGCTGGCCGGGCTGCGCGCGGTCACCGACCCCGAGCACGGCACCACCAACTACCAGTCGTTCTGGGTGGTGCTGCCGCCGGACTACCCGGGCACTGTGGTGGAGGTGCTCGCCGGCCTGCGCGAGCGCGGCATCTCGGCAAGGCGCGGGATCATGGCCGCGCACCTGGAGCCGGCCTACGCCGGCACCGCCCGCACGCCGCTGCCGGTGACCGAGCACCTGACCACCCGCTCGCTGATCCTGCCGCTGTTCCACCAGCTGACCGACGGCGAGCAGGACCGGGTGGTGGCCGGGCTCACCGAGCTGCTGCGGAGGCGCCGGTGACCCCCAACCCGCTGCTGCTCGTCGGCGCCGGTGGCCTGGCCAGGGAGGTGCTGGCCGCGGTGGCCGCCGTCAACTCGGTGACCGCGCGGTGGTCGGTGCTCGGCTACCTCGACGACGACCCGGCACGGCACGGCCGGCTCCTCGACGGCGTGCGCGTGCTCGGTCCCCTGGACGCGGTGGCCGAGCACCCGGACGCCGAGGTGGTGCTGTGCACCGCCAGCACCCGCGACCGGGGCAGCCGGGCCCGGATCGCGCGCCGGCTCGGCCTGCCGCAGCAGCGCTACGCCACCGTGGTGCACCCGTCGGCGAGCATCGCGGCCGGCACCGTGCTCGGCGCCGGCACCGTGCTCCTCGCGTTCGTGGCGGTCACCGCGCCGCAGGAGGTCGGCGCGCACGTGGTGGTCATGCCGCACACCACGATCACCCACGACGACCGCATCGCCAGCCATGCCACGTTCGCCAGCCGGGTGGCGCTGTCCGGCGGGGTGACCGTCGGCGAACGCGCCTACCTCGGCAGCGGCGCCCTGGTCCGGGAGGGGCTGACCATCGGCGCCGGCGCCATCGTCGGCATGGGCGCCGTCGTGCTCGACGACGTGCCGCCGGACGAGGTGTGGGTGGGCGCGCCCGCCCGCCGCCTGCGAACGCTCGACCCCACCGACGAACGCGCTGACGAACGCGCTGACGAACGCGCTGACCGCACCGAACTCACGAGGACGACCAGATGACGATCCCACCCGTTGACCTGACCATCCAGCACGACGAGATCGCCGGAGAGGTCGCGCAGGGCTGGGCCGAGGTCCTGGCCGCGACCGCCTTCGTCGGCGGGCCCCAGGTCGCCGAGTTCGAGCGGGCCTACGCCGAGTTCAGCGGCGTTGCGCACTGCGTCGGAGTGGCCAACGGCACCGACGCGCTGGAGCTGGCGTTGCGGGCCGTCGGCGCCGGCCCCGGCGACGAGTGCGTGCTGCCGGCCAACACCTTCATCGCCACCGCCGAGGCGGTCGCCCGCTGCGGCGCGACGCCGGTGTTCGTGGACTGCGACCCGGAGAGTTTCCTGCTCGACACCAAGGCCGCGCTGGCCGCGATCACCGAGCGCACCAGGGCGGTGCTGCCGGTGCACCTCTACGGGCAGCTGGCGCCGGTCGAGGCGCTGCGCGGGGTGTGCGACGAGCTCGGCGTGGCGGTGCTGGAGGACGCCGCGCAGTCCCAGGGCGCCCGCCGGCACGGCGCGCGGTCCGGCTCGCTCGGCCACCTGGCCGGCACCAGCTTCTACCCCGGCAAGAACCTCGGCGCCTACGGCGACGCCGGCGCGGTCACCACCGACGACCCGTGGCTCGCCGAGCGGGTACGGCTGCTGAGCCAGCACGGCTCGATGCAGAAGTACGTGCACAGCGCGCTCGGCTTCAACAGCCGGCTGGACACCATGCAGGCCGTGGTGCTGCTGGCCAAGCTGCGCCGCCTGGATGCCTGGAACGCGGCCAGGGTGGCCGCCGCCGGCTACTACGGCGAGCTGCTGGCCGGCATGGACGGCGTCGCCGCCCCGACCACGCTGGCGGGCAACGACCACGTGTGGCACCTGTACGTGGTCCGGGTCGCCGAGCGCGACCGGGTGCTGGAGCACCTGCGCGCGGCCGGCATCGGCGCGGCGATCCACTACCCCACCCCGATCCACCTCACCGCGCCGTTCGCCACCGCGGAGCACGGGCCGGGTTCGTTCCCCAACGCCGAGCTGGTCGCCGGGCAGATCCTCAGCCTGCCCATCTACCCCGGGATCACCCGGTCGCAGCAGGAGCGGGTGGTTCAGGTGCTGGCCGAGGCGCTGGCATGACGGCCGGGGTGTTCGTGCACCCGCAGGGCCTCTGCGAGAGCGGCACCGTCGGCGCCGGCACCAAGGTGTGGGCGTTCGCCCACGTGCTGGCCGGCGCCACCATCGGGCGCGACTGCAACATCTGCGACGGCGCGTACGTCGAGCACGACGTGACGCTGGGCGACAACGTGACCGTCAAGAACAACGTGCTCGTCTACAGCGGCGTCACCTGCGGTAACGACGTGTTCCTCGGGCCCAACGTGGTGTTCACCAACGATCTTCGGCCGCGGGCGCACCGCAAGCTCGGCCGCGAGGCGCTGCTGCCGACGCTGGTCTGCGAGGGCGCCACCCTCGGTGCCGGCGTTGTCGTGGTGTGCGGCACCACGATCGGCCGCAACGCGTTCGCCGGCGCCGGCGCCGTGGTGACCAGGGACGTGCCGGCGCACGCCTTCGTGCTCGGCAACCCCGCGCGCCAGCAGGGCTGGGTGTGCCGCTGCGGGGTACGGCTGGACGGCGCGCTGCGGTGCCCTGAGTGCGACACCCGGCACCGGCTGCTACCCGCGGCCGAGGGTTTGGCCGTGATCGCCGCCACCGCCGCCGGCCGGTAGCCGTCCCGTTTCGCCGCACGCTGGCCCCGCCATTC
>Ga0209382_10002279_pt1 | contig 28278 bp, 23 predicted proteins | sample SoiMetdeltSBSDD5_FD_187599 | JGI IMG/M metagenome (GOLD analysis project Ga0209382, IMG submission 187599) | Bulk soil microbial communities from a Populus tree surrounding site in Tennessee, USA - Soil MetaG P. deltoides SBSDD5 (SPAdes) (version 2) | ecosystem: Environmental > Terrestrial >... | reverse complement strand
TTCTCGATTGCCGCCGTCGTCACCCTCAGTGACGGGACGGTCAAGCAATACGGCTACGACCCCGAGATGGACGTGGACGTCAACTGATCGTGACTGGCCGAGCAGCTGAACGGCCTGCGATCGGATCATCGGACGGAGATCTTTGCCCTGGCGTCGTGTTGTTCGAGAGACGATAGGAAGTATTGGGCTAAACCGCTTCGCGGTAGCGCCCAAACCGAGCGTTCCCCCTTTGTGCGCGCAGGTGGCGTTCTCGACACGCTGATCGCCCCAGCTGGACCGGCTCGATGCGAGGCCGCGTTCGTCCACGGTTCGATGAGGGGTGATGATGATTCGATCACCGCCTGGAAGGCCGCAACACACGCAGGATCGGTCGGCTCACCTGACGGCCTGGGTCGCGGTGCGGATGATTGCGATGGCCATCACGCCGATGGCGACGAGCCAATCCCACCGCCGCGAATTCACCATCAGGAGTGACACCAGCAGGATGGACACTGCGGTGCGCTGCAGCGTGATGCCGTTCCAGAAGGGCGCGCGCGTCACGAAGACCAGGATCCAGTTGGCCAGCATGTAGAGCACGAACAGCCAGGCAAAGGCCCGGCGATCGCTCTCGTAAGCCCGTCGCATGTCGATGCCATCCTCGGAGACCAGGCGCGGCAGCACGGTCGCGCACAGGAGGAAGAGGAGCAGGGGGTGCACCAGCAGCAGCCCGTATTCCGCCGCGGTGTGTGCGAGCTCCGAGCCGTCACGGCGCAGAACGACCGCCCACCAGTAGTTCAGCAGCATCAACAGCACAATCGCCATCCACAGGACGGGCAGCGGGTCCCACCGCACGCGATCGCGCGCATGGATCAGCCGATGGAGATTGAGCAACAGCTCGGTGAGGCCCAGGCCCACGATGATCGAGATGAGCGTGATCGAATGCGACGTGACATCCATCGTTGGCGCCTCTGTGGCGGAGTACCGACGTCGACTATCGGGCCAGTCGCGCTCGTGCCTCTGCCAGTTCCGGCAAGTCCGGATCCGCGGCCTTCCAGTACTCGAGGAATCGTTGGTATTCGGCGCGGGCGGCATCGCGCTCTCCGGCCTTGTCGAGCAGGCGGGCGAGTGCGATGACGTGCCGGGGATCCAGCATCGCGGTCCACTTCTGCTCGGGGCCCGGCGTCAGCAAGGCGCGATAGAGCGCAATCGCCTCGGCCGTGCGCCCTTGAGCCGCGGCTGCACGCGCGCGGCCATCGCGAAGCACGAGGTTGTTCGCGTAGAACGACAGCGACTCGCGGGTTCCCTGAAGGACGAGGAACATCTTGCGCGCCGGTTCGCCCGCCGCGAAGGCGCGCGCTGCCTTGTCGAAATCCCGCTGGGCGAGCGCCACCTCGCCCTCGAGGGCGTGCATCCACCACACCTCGAGCGGCGAGGTCGACCGGTAGACCTGCCTCGCATGGGCGAGCCGCTGCTGCGCCGCGCCCAACCGGCCTCCGCCCGCATCACACGCGCCGGCCAGCAGGTCGCCCAGCACTTGCCAGCGAACGGCGTGCAGCGGCGGCACTTCCTTCGTCGCCTGTTCACCCGCGGCGAGGTGCACCGCAACTCGGGCGCAGTCGCGCCGTTCCACCGCGAAGACCGCCCTGGTGATGTGCGAAGCGACGACGCCCTCGGCAGAGCCCTGGTCCTCCGCCCCTTTCTGAGACACGTCCACGGCCTGGAGCGCCTCGCGGTAGCGGCCAACTCGCGACAGCAGGAACCCTCGCGTCGTCGACAGGAACAGATCGCGCGGGCCGAAGGTCGGTTGCGTCATCGACCCTGACGTGTGCGCGAGCGCTTCCGGGTAGCGGCCGAGGACGGCAAGGGACCAGGCCTTTCCATACCAATTGAAGCCGCCTTTGATCGCGGCTTCGTAAGTGGCAAGCGCCTCTGGAACGCGGCCGGCCATCAGCAGCCCTTCCGCGAGGCTGTCGAGGGCGTTCGGCTCCGTCGGTCGCAGCTTGACGTAGGTTTCGAACGAGCGGATCGCGTCTTCGAGGCGTCCGACGTTCATCTGCATGTACCCGTAAATGTTCCGCAGCTGCGGGGAGTACGGCAGCGCCGCCACTGCGCGACTGAGCAAAGCCACGCAACGGGCTGGATCCACATCCCACCATGACAAGCTGAGGCTGTAGTACGCCTGCTCGGTATCCGGGTAGCGCACCAGGAGGCCTTCGAGCAGCTGATCGGCCTCATCGATCCGGCCCGCGTCCCGTGCCAACCCGGCGCGCACCAGCACGGCGTCGCGCTCCGGCATCCGGTCCAGGTGCTGGGCGGCCATCCTCAGCCATCGGCCACTGTCCCTGAACATCTCCTCGTGCCAGTCCACCTCGGCGAGGTGGACGTACGCCAGGGCGAACGCAGGGTCCAGGCGAACGGCCTCCCCGTAATGCCGTCTGGCGTCGGCGTTCCGTTCGTTCGCTCGCGCCTCGACGCCGGCGGTGAACGCACGATACGCCTCGACCGACGCGGAGGCCACATCCGCCACCTTGCGCACCGTGCCTGGCGCGGTCTTCACGTCGAGTCCGCGCCGGACGCGGGCCGACAGGTCGTCGGCCAGGGCCAGCGCGTCGGGCCCACGCACGGTCTCCGCCACGCGGACGGCCCCAGTCGAGAGATCCTCGACGCGCGCATCGATCCGAAGGTCCGGGCCCGCCCGCACAATGGTGCCGCTGAGAATGAAGCGGGCACCGGCACGACGCGCGAGCTCGGCCAGTTTCGAGCGTTCGACCCCATCGAGCGTGGAGGCTCCGATCTGTCGGGCCGCATCGCCCAACCGTTCGTTGCCGACGACTTCGATATCTGGCGTCTGCGCGAGTCCCGTGATCAGCATCGAGGGCAGGCCTTTGCCCAGCCACGCCACGTCCGGGCTGCTGGCCCCGATGACCTCGAACGCCACGACGGCCACGGCCGGTCGCGCCGTGGCTCCGCCCGGCGCCGTGGGAGGCGGCTCGCTGCCCCGGCGCACGGGCCACAGGATCGCACCCGCGATGGCCGCTGCGACAACGGCCGTGCCGATCCACACGGGCCGGCGTCGCCACCAGGCGGGGGCGGTTTCGCGCGCCGGTTCGACCGGCCTCGACATCGTCTCCGAGCTCGTGATCGACTCTCGAAGCTGGCGCAAGTCGACGACGAGATCGCGCATACCTTGATAACGGCTGTCCGGATCCTTGGCCAGGCACTTGCGCAGTACTCGCTGCAGCTCGGTGCCGGCGGTCACGTTCTCGACCCGTGGCGCCGGCGGCATCTCGCCGAGAATCGCGCTAATCGTGTCGGCGGAGCTGCGCTTCCGGAAAGGCGCCACTCCCGTGACCATCTCGTACAACACGGCGCCGAACGAAAAGATGTCGCTGCGCGCGTCCACGGCTTCACCACGCACCTGCTCGGGTGACATGTAGCCCATGGTGCCCATGACGACGCCTTCGGCGGTGCGCACCTGCACGTCGGCCACGGTCGCGGCGTCGGCGGGCGCACCCTGTGCCACAGGATCCATCAGCTTCGCCAGGCCGAAGTCGATGATCTTCAGGTAGCCGTCTTTCGCGATGAGCAGGTTTTCAGGCTTGAGGTCACGGTGAACGACGCCGCGCGCGTGCACCTTGCCGAGGGCGTCTGCCGCCTGACCGGCGTACTCGAGCGCCTGACGGAGCTTCAGCGGGCCAGCCTTGAGCACCTCGCGTAACGAGCCGCCTTCGACGTACTCCATGGCGATGTACGTGCGGCCGTCAATCTCGTCGATGTCGTAGATGGCGGCGATGTGCGGGTGGTCGATTGACGCCGCCACGCGTGCTTCCTGGACGAACCGCTGGCGCCGGGTTTCATCCCGCGTCAGCGTGGGGCTAATCAGCTTGAGGGCCGCTTTGCGCTGCAACTTCAGGTCTTCCGCGAGGAAAACCTGTCCCATTCCGCCCTCTCCCAGAAGTTCGAGGACACGGTAGTGACCAATAGTGGTCCCGAGCACAGTGGGTGATTATATGGGCCGAAACGGGCGCGATCACACGTGAGTGACGCCTTGTGTCTAGTAATCCTGGCTCCGGTAGCAGGTATAATCCGCGCTACTCCGACTCCGTGTCCAACTGACTCGATTGTCCAACACCTCGCCAGGTACGCGCCTCGGCCCGTATGAGCTCGTAGGCCCGCTCGGCGCGGGCGGCATGGGCGAGGTGTATCGCGGCCGCGATACGCGGCTCGATCGCGCGGTCGCGATCAAGCGCCTGCCGCCGTCGCTCGCCAGCGACCCGGACGCCAGGTCCCGTTTCGAGCGCGAAGCGCGCGCGGTCGGCGCGCTCAACCATCCGCACATCTGCACGCTGTACGACGTGGGGCATGACGATCAGTCGGCCTTTCTCGTCATGGAACTGGTCGAGGGCGAGACCCTGGCGAGCCGGCTCGAACGCGGGCGCCTGCCGCTCGAACACGCCCTGGCGATCGCGGAGCAGATCGCCGGCGCGCTCGAACGCGCTCATCGTCAGGGCATCGTGCACCGCGATCTGAAGCCGGCGAACGTCATGATCGCGCGCGGCGGTGCGGCCGCGACCCCGCACGTGAAGCTGCTCGATTTCGGACTCGCACGGCTCGTGGACCGCCAGGCCGTCAGCTTCACCTCCAGTGTTGATGTCACCCGCGCGCCACAGGCTCCGATGACCGGCGCGGGCACCATTCTCGGCACGCTCAACTACATGTCGCCGGAACAGGTGGAAGGCAAGGAAACCGACCACCGCACGGACATCTTCGCGCTGGGCGCACTGCTCTACGAGATGCTGACCGGTCATCGGGCGTTCAGCGGCGAGTCGCCGGCGAGCACGATGGCGGCGATTCTCGAGCGGCAGCCGGCCCCGCTCTCGGCCGGGCAGGTCGTCGCCCCAGCGTGGCTCGATCTCGTCATTCGCAGGGCGCTCGCCAAGGACCCGGACGAGCGCTGGCAAAGCGCGAGCGACATCGCGACCTGTTTGCGCGAGATGCCTGGAGTGATGTCGACGGCTGCTGCGTCGCCACCGCGATCGTCCAACCGGCTTCTGGCGCTCGCTGGTGTGGCGCTTGCGGCCGTGGCGGCCGGTGCGGCGGCCACGTGGTTATTGACCCCGCGCTCCTCCGGTCCGTCATCGCCGCCGCTGGCGCGCCTGATATTGCCGACCGCTCCGGCGACGGGTCTCGCAAAGACGCTCGCGCTGGGGTTCCTCGCCCTGTCGCCGGCTGGCGATATGGTGGCATTCGTCGGCACGGCCGGCGGCCAGCGTTCGATCTTCGTCCGGCGTCTCGATCAATCGGCAGCCACCGTCGTCCCCAATACGATGGCGGCCGGGGGGCCGTTTTTCTCGCCTGATGGCCGGTGGCTGGCCTATCACACGGCGGGTCCATCGGGCGGGCTGATCAAGGTCCTGCTCGCGACCGGCACGGCGACCACCATTTGTCCCCTGAAGGATCAGATTCGCGGCGCCGTCTGGGCCCCCGATGGCACGATCATCTTCGGGTCCAATCAGGGCCCGCTCTATCGCGTCAGCGCTGGCGGTGGCACGCCCGAACCGCTGGCGCCGCTTCGCTCCGGTGAGCTGGCGCATCGGTGGCCAGCGCTCCTGCCCGACGGCGACCACGTGCTCTTCAATGCGGGCGCACGGGTAACGCCTCGGTGGGACAGCCTGCCCATTGAAGTCCTGAACCTGCGGACTGGCGCGCGCCAGAGTATCGATCTGCAGGGGATGGCGCCAAGGTTTGTCCAGCCTGGCCGTCTGTTGTTCGCGCGCGATGCGCAGATCATGGCGGTGCCGTTCGATCCCCGGTCGCTGAAGGCAACGGGATCCGCGGTCAGTGTCGTCGGCGATGTGGCGAACGTGTGGTCGGTCGGGGCGTCGCATTACGCGCTCTCGGACACCGGGACGCTCGTGTTTGCGAGCGAGTCGCTCGTCACCGATGGACTCTCGATGACGAGGGTGCCGATCGCCGCCGCGATGCGGTCGCTGCCAGTCCCGCCGCGTTACTATGTCGACCCCATTGTCTCGCCCAATGGACGTTTCGTCGCCGTGGAGGACCTCGGTGACGCCGACGACATCTGGGTCATCGACCTGCAGACCGGTGCGCCGCAGCGGCTCACGTTCAATGCGGGCGAGGACGAGACGCCGGTATGGTCGCCTGATGGTCTCTGGGTCGCGTATGCGTCGGACCGGTCGGAGGGCCGCCAGATCCTGCGGCGGCGGGCGGATGGTGGCGGCGCTGAAGAACGCGTCTGGAGCGGGGCCGCTCATCTCCATGTCGAGGACTGGACGCCTGACGGGCGATATCTCATCACCTCCGGGGTCGGGGAGGAAGGGCTCGGGCTTCTCGACCTGCACGCGTCGCCGCCCACCGTGCGTGTGTTCATGCCCGCGCAACGGGGGGTCACAATGGCGCGTCTGTCCGCGGACGGCCGCTGGATCGCGTACGCCGCCGGCGAGTCGGGCAGTGACGAGATCTACGTCCAGGACTTCCCGCAGCTCAGCGCACGCTGGCAGGTTACGCAAGGCGGTGGAGTCAACGCGATGTGGTCGGCCGATGGCCGCGCGCTGTTCTACCGTCGCGGTGAAACGCTCTTTCGCGTGCCGGTCCAGACGGCCGCAAGCGCGCTGTCGTTTTCGGCAGCGGTGCCAATCTTCAAGGTCCTGCCGGGTGTCAAAGGCAATCATCGCCCGTGGGCGGTGATGCCCAATGGTGACGCGCTGGTGCTCGAGAACAAGTCCGGCGACCAAGGCGCGCAACTGAACCTGTTCCTGAACTGGGCAGCAACGCTCTTCGAGCGCCCGCGGTAGTACCCCTTCGGCTCGGACGTCCCACTGGTTGCCACCGGTCGACTGGTCAGGTGCTATCCGGCTCGCGCGACGGTGACGATTTGCGACTTCTGATGATGGCCATTATCGCGCCGCTTTCCGATACACCGCGCGGGCTGCGTCCAGCTGTCCCTTCACGTACGCGCGCAGCTCGGGACTGGGGACACGGTCGCCCGCGGTGAACCTGGCCTCGAGCCGATCGATCCACTCGAGGAAGTACGCTGCATCAGCCTTCGACGAAGCCGCCTGGCCCGCGACTTCGACATAGATCGGGCTCGTATGGGCCTGGGCTCCGCCCGTGCCGTACACACGCGCGCCCAACCAGCCGCTCTTCTCGATCCGCACGGTCTGATCGAGAGTCGCGGAGCGTGCCGATGACTCAACCAGGCCTTCTGCGGCGCCGACACCGTTGTGAAGCACTTCGATCTTTGAAAGCGGCGCCCGCGCGTCTGCCTTGGCTTGTACTCTGACGTCGCCCGGTCCGGCCAGCACGATCGTGTCGCCGGGCAGCTTGCCGTTTGCCGTGAACTCGACCATCGGCCCGTTCGTGACGAATGACCGGCCCGCTTTTCAGCGCTTTCACCCAGGCGCCATACGAGAACGGGCCGTCCAGTCGAACATACGCGCGATCGCCACCCGGAAGCCGGCCGCGCAAACGATTCAGAAAGACATCGGTCCCCGCCGAGGCGGGCAGCCTGAATCCACAGTTCAGCAGCCGATGCCACAGCGGCACGGTGAACTCGTAGGCGCCGTTGATGTCCAGGCTGTCGATCTTCCCCAGTGCGACATCGACCGGAAGCGCCTTCGCCGAGTAGGCCGCGAGGAACGGATCGGCGGCTTGCAGGGGATGGGTGTAGTTCACGTGTCCGCCCTGCAGGTGCACATGGTCGGCAATATCGGCATTGGTCGGGACATCCCACGGATTGGTCGTGTCCTTGAAGCCGGTCATGATCGGCTCGACGAGACGCGTCAGGTTCAGAAGCGTCATGTGCCCCCACAGCGTCGCGCGGAATTCCTCGTTCCAGTAGACGACGTGACGAGCCGACGAGACCGGGTCCGGCTCGCCACGAAAAAACTCGCGATCGAAGATGCCGTCGGTGTCCGAATTCGCCACGACCATGTTGGCCAGGTTCAGGCCCTCGCCCTCGACCTGAAGGCGAATCGTCGCGGGCGTGTTGTACCACTGCCCGTATCCATAGTTCGCATGAATGTGACTCTCGCCGCCCCACTATCCACGCGCCGGTGGATTCGTCCAGCGCTCCAACTCCACGCGCGCCGCCGTTTCGCGGCCGGCGGCGACGTCCACCTCGACACGGGCTTCCAGGTACTCGAGCCCGCGAATACCCCTGATGACGTAGCTTCCAGCGGGCACCGTCAGTTGCGCCGATCCGGCAGCGTAGAAATGCTCGACGCCGCTGCCGAGCATCCAGTAGAGCGCACCGGCAGGCGCGAAGTACTTTCCATCCTTCTGCTGCACCGACACGCGAGCCGTCACCGGCTCGCCGGTTCCTTTCTCTGCCAGGGCAAGCGTGATCGTCCCGGTTGGCGCGCCCAAATCCATGCGCGTGAGGGGCAGCGTTTGCTCCGCTCCGGTATCGACCTCGCGGCGCACAAGAGCCGTTGCGCCGTCACGATTGTCGGTGTAGACGAGCCACCGTCCATCCGCCGATACCGACGCGCCGTCTTCGTCTGCTTGCCCGGATGTCAGGCGCGTTGCCAGGAGCGGATCGTTCAGGGGAATCGTCCAGAGATCGTTGTGGGCGCCGCCGAGATCGCTCGCGACGATGAGTCGGTTGCGTCCCCACCAGAGGTCGTAGACGCGGGACCGGAACTGCACCAGCTTCTTCGGTTCTCCGCCACGAGACGGAATCACCCACACATCCGCCTGGGGCCCGTGGCGCCCGGTTTGCTCTCCGCTCACGTCCTGCGTCATCACGTACGCGATGCTGGTTCCATCTGGCGACAATCCGAAGACGCTGACGAACTGCGCCGGCTGCATGACCTGCGTGAGAGTTCCCGATTGCAGGTCCACCCAGGAGAGCGTGGACGGCTGCCCGAAGTTCCCCAGGATTCGCCTGCCATCTGGATTGAAGTACAAGTCGGCCGAGCCTTGTACGGCATTCGGGACCTCGGCGACTGATCCCGTCCCCGCATCCACCATTCGCAACGCGCGGCCGTTGAAATACCCGATCCGTTTCCCATCTGGCGACCACCCAGGATTCGAATCGAAGCCGAAGGCCGATGTCAGCCGGCGCATTTCGCCACCTTCACGGCCGATCGTCCAGATCGCACCCTGATAGGAAACGGCGATCGAGGTCCCGTCCGGCGAAATCCGTGGCTGAATCGCTCCGATCGCGCGAATCGAGGCGCCGGGTGGCTGCGAGCGCAGGAATCCGAGAGTGAATGCGAGCGCTGCCATGAGCAGCGTGGACGCGAACGGAATCGTTCGGAGCATGAGCGTCCTTCCGAGCAACCATGGCAAGGTGATCGCCCGCAAGCAGGGCAATCGAGTCTACTTCAGCGGCTTATGTGAGGTGCAGGCCGAAGGAAGTGGCTCATTTCTTCACGGCAATCTCAATCACCGCCGTCCACATGAACTGAACGAACTGATACAGCGACGCCTCCGACAGCCGCTCAACATCAGAGTGCCAGCCGTGCTGGACGAAGTCGTCGCTCGTCATCGCCGGTCCGACGCCGTAGGACGACACGCCCCTGGCGCGGAGCTGCGCGGTGTCGGTCGCACCGTTCATCATGCTGGGGAGCACCGTCGACCCTGGATAGACTCGCAGCGCGGCCTGCTCGAGGGCGCGGTACATCGATGAGTCGATCGGGGACGGTGGCGCAACGGGACGGGTGATCGGCAACGGCTCGATCCTGACCGCGGGGTCGTTGATGCGAGCGGACATATGTGCGGTGAGGGAGGCGAGGTCTTCGTCGGGCAATATGCGGATGTCGATCACCGCTTCGGCGATGGAAGGAATCACGTTCGGACCAATTCCCGCCTGCAACATCGTCGGCACCAGCGAGGTTCGCAGTGCGGAATAGTGGACCGGTTCGTGCTCGGCCAGGTAGCGTTGGGCTGCGGCGGACGGTTGGGGGCCGAGCAGGCTCCGGTAACGCGCCGCTTGCTCTGGCGTGCTGATCGACGCGAGCTTCTCGAAGTACATCCGCGTCGTCTCGTTGAGGCGCATCGGCGCCTCCCACGTGCCGATCTTCTGCACCGCGCTCGCAAGATGCGTGACCGCGTTGTCGAGGCGCGGCACCGAGCCGTGGCCGGACGTGCCGGTCGCGATCAGCCGCACACGTCGAGGCACTTTCTCGGTCGTCGAAATCTGAACCGTACGAACGCGGCCGTCCTCGATGGTGGCGCCGTTCCCCTCGGCAATGGCGAACTCCGCGTCAATGGCATCGAAGTGCCGATCGACCATGAAGCGAATGCCCACGCCGGTCGGATCGGCCTCCTCGCCGGATTCGGCCAGGAAGATCAGATCCCGTTCGAGCGCCTCACCTGACCGCTTGATGAGCAGGAACGTCATCAGGTTGGCCGTGAGGTTGTCCTTGTCGTCGGTCGTGCCGCGGCCCCACACATAGCCATCGCGCAGGATCGCCCCGAATGGATCCACCGGCCACTTCTCGCGTTGCACGCCGACGACATCGGTGTGTCCCAGCATCAGCACCGGGCGCTTCGAGCCGTTCCCTTTCAGACGGGCCACCAGGTTCGGGCGATTGGGGTCGAGCGCGAACCTGGTCGAGGGGATGCCGTCTGAGGCGAGGACCTTCTCGAGGTACTCGACGACTCTGATTTCGTTGCCCGGAGGGTTGCTGGTATCGATCTGCACCAGCGCACGAAAGTGGCGAAGCGTCTCGGCTTGCTGCGAGGTCGGACTTACCGCGGGGTTCTGCGGAGCCGCAGGCCTACCCAGGACGGTGACCGCCAGTACGCCGGCGTACAAACCGAGACGCATCGCGGTTCTCTACTCCAACTCCTTGAAGATCAGCTCGATGTTCCCGCGGAGCCGCGTGCGCGCCGGGTCGTACCCTTTGTACTTCTCGGGTAGCGTCCAGGCGGCTTCGACCTCGTCGACGGTCCGTCCGGCTCGTTTGGCATCGCGAATGGAGTTCACGAACTCGCGGTTGAACTCGGCGAACTCCCTCAGATCGGCGACGGTCATCACCGTGCTGTGTCCGGTGATAATCGCCTCGATGTTGCTGAGCGCCGCAGCCGCCTTCGCGAGCGTGTCCGGAACCTCCACGCCGCTGCCGCCATTGCTCCCGTCCATGAACAGCAGTCCCTTGCGCGCGAAGATGTCACCGGTGTGGACGATCCGCAGCGCTGGAAAGATCACCCAGGCATCGCCGTTCGTGTGGCCGCGCCCGAAGTACCGCAGCTCGATCTGATCGGCGCCGGTGTCGAGCGTCATCCGGTCCGTGAACGTCTGTTTCGGCAGCCCGCGGCCGTCGCTCTTGCCGAAGATGGCCACCCGCTTCATGTTCTCCTGCGTCTTCAGCTGCGTCACGACGTCAACGGTCGCCGGAAACTCGACGTTGCCGCTCACGTGGTCGCCGTGCGCGTGCGTGTTGATGATTCTCGTCACCGGCTTGGACGTGAGCTCCTTGATCCTCGCGAGCACCGGCGCACCCCACCCGGGGTTCTTGGTGTCGACGACGGTGACGCCGTTCGACTGGATGAAGACAGCGGTGTTGCCGCCGCTCTCGTTGGCCGGGTCGGCGGTCTTGAGGATGAACAGGTTGTCCCGGAGCTTCTCGACGGTGAGCTGCCCCGGCGCGGGACCCTGCGCAGCCGCCAGGAGGACCCGCACCGAGATCGACAGCACGCCGAACGCGATTACGGCGCCAAGTACGACGGCTCTTCTCATGCTTCACTCCCCCTCATTCCCTTGCCGGACGCATGCTGTCCATGAATTTCCGGAGAATGGTAGCACCGGGGGCTAACTGATCCCGCCGTCCAGCGTCCAATCTCCGTCGGCGGCCGGCGCCTGGTTACAGGCGCCGCACGTCCTGGCCCGACGACGTCCGGCGTTTGGCCCCAGCGCTCCGCAGGAGATTCCACGTGTGGTCCGATCTGATGAACGACTTTCGCTACGCGCTCAGAGGACTGCGACAGACACCTGCCTTTGCGGCGACGGTCATCGCAACCCTGTCATTGGGAATCGGTGCGAACTCGGCCATCTTCAGCGCCATCGACGCCGTCCTTCTTCGCGACGCCGAAGTGGCGGATCCGGACGGCCTGGTCGACATCTATACGACATCCGGCGCCAACCCCTATTCGAACTCCTCCTATCCGGACTACTTCGACCTGCGGGACAGCGGCACGTTCGCATCGCTGGCTGCGTACACGCCGGTGTCGATCACGATCGACGCGAACGGCCGGCCAGAGCCTCTCGCCGGGCAGCTCGTGAGCGGGAACTACTTCGACGTCCTCGGCATCACGCTCCCGTTGGGGCGCGGCTTCACAGCCGACGAGGATCGACTCGGCGCACCGGTTCACGCAGCGGTCCTCTCGAATGACCTCTGGCGGCGGACGTTCAACGCGGACCGATCGCTGCTCGGACAGACAGTCCGGCTGAACAGCCGCCCGTACACGGTCGTCGGTGTCGCTCCGCCTGGATTCGCCGGCCCCCTCGTCGGCGTGGCGACCGACGTCTGGGTGCCAACGGCGCTTCAGCCCGAAGTGGATCCGCCGTCCGCCGCAGTGCGGCGCGCGCGCGGTCACTCAGCGATCTTCGACCTGCGGCGTTCGAGAGGATTGAGCATGGTGGGTCGGTTGCCGGGCGGCGCCAGCCTCGAGCTGGTGACCTCGCGCGCCGAAGTCATCGCGAGGCGGCTCGAGGCCGCCTACCCCGAGACCAACCGCGGCCGGCGATTCACTGTGACAGCGCTCGGCGAGGGGCGTAGCCTCCGCGTTGCCACACGGCCGATCCTGCGACAGCTCGGAGGCGCCGTGCTGATGGTCCTCCTGGTTGCGTGCGTGAACGTCGCGAGCCTGCTTCTCTCGCGCGCCGTCTCGCGCGAGAGGGAAGTCGCCGTCCGCGTCGCCATCGGCGCGACCCGCGCACGGCTCGTTCGGCAATGGCTGGCCGAATCGATGCTGCTCGGACTGTTCGGCTCGGCCGGAGCGCTCCTCGTCACCTATGCGACCACGCCCCTGCTTCACACCTTCGTGATCCCTGCGGCGGTCGACCTGTCCGTGAACGCGCGCGTCCTGGCCTTCACGCTCGCCGTCGGTGTGGGCAGCGGGCTGCTCTTCGGGCTTGCGCCGATCGTCCAGGTGCTTCGACCTGGTGCGACGACGGCCCTTCGCGATAGAGGCACGGTGTCGGCCGGCGCCGGCACATCCCGGATGCGCGGCGCGTTCGTCATCCTGCAGGTCGCCGTCAGCCTGATGCTCCTCGTTGGGGCGGGACTCTTCCTGCGCACGCTCGAGAACGCCTACAAGGTCGACCTGGGATATCAGATCGATCAGGTCATGGTCGGCTCGATCAATCTCGAAGCGCGCGGCTACTTCGAAGGAGGTTCACGAGGGGCCGCTGCCGGATTGGCACTGTACGAACAGGTCCTTTCGCGCATCGAGGCGCTCCCCGGTGTCGTCGCGGCCAGCGCGGCGCGGATGACGGTGCTCAGCGGCGGCGCACGATCGACCGCTGTCAGCACGAACGGGCGTCCCATCGAAAGGGACAACAACAATGCCCTCGGCGTTCGCGCCAACGTCGTCAGCCACCGCTATTTCGAGACGATGAGGATGCCAATTCTTCGTGGACGTCCCTTCAATGCGTCGGATGGTCCGCAGACGCAGCGAGTGACGATCGTGAGCCAGTCCCTGGCCGACAGGCTCTGGCCGGACGAGGATCCGCTCGGCAAGACGCTGCGCGACGAAACCAACCAGCTCCAGGTCATCGTTGGCATCGTCCCCGACACGGTCTACACAACGACCCTCGAGCGATCGCGGCCGCCGACGTACTACCTGCTGCTGGCGCAGAACTACGAGTCAGCGGTGACGCTGCACGTGCGGTCCGCGGGTCACCCGATGACGCTCGCGGCAGCGATTCGCGAAGCTGTCCGCCAGGCGGATGGCGAGGTGGCGATCGAGCGGCCGCAGCAGCTCGGCGAGGTCCTGAATCGGACGCTGAGCGGGCAGCGGATGATGGCGACGCTCGTCGGTCTCTTTGGCGCGGTAGGCCTGGTCCTCACCGTGCTGGGACTCTACGGAGTAATGTCGCACGCGGCGACGCAGCGGACGCCTGAAATCGGCATCCGCCTCGCGATGGGTGCACAACTGGCGTCGATCGTCGCCCTCCTGCTGGGGCAGGGGCTCCGGCTCCTCGGGGCAGGCCTGGTCATCGGACTCACCGGTGCGCTGCTCGGCACCCGCTACATCGCGGCGCATTTGTTTGGCGTGACGCCGACCGATCCGCTGTCGTTCGCCAGCGGGTGTGCGCTGCTCGGCATCGTCGGGCTGGCGGCGTCGGTGATTCCCGCACTCCGCGCGATGCGCGTGGACCCGAATGTCGTCCTGCGGCGAGTGTGATCGCCGCGATGACCGCGACGCTGATCGCCGGCGGGAAAGCCTGCTGCCCAACGAACTCGGAGCTGCCGACCCCTGATCAGGCGTGCTACCGTACGGAGAGGAAACCGTATGGCCTCTTCCACAGCGGCGGTGCTCGCGGCCTCATGCATGCTTGGCCTCCTGGCGCCGGCCTCCGCTCACGGCCAGGAATCCGGCAATTTGACGGGCCGCTGGGTCCTCAATCGCAACCAGAGCCAAATCGACAAGAAAATCGGGTTCAATCCCCCCTGGCTGGTCGCCGGCACCCGCAGCGCCGGGCGTGAGTCGGGTGGCGGCGAGGGTGGTGGAGGAGGCCGTCGGGGATCAGGCGGTGGTCAGCAGGGCGGTTTCGCCGTGCCGCGCGAGAGCGCGGAAGACGCCCAGCGCGTGCAGCAGCTCTCGGCCGAAGCGCGGATGCCGTCACCTCACCTCACCATCATCGACAGCCGCGGCACGGTCACCATCACTGATGCCGACGACGTGTCGCGCACGCTCCATACAGATGGGAACGATGACTACCTCAAGATCCAGGGGCTTGCCATCACCGCAGTCGCAGTTCGCGACAGCGGCGGTGTGGTCGTCCGCTACAAGGTCCAACAGGGGCGCGAGCTCCGCTATACCTACACTCGGGAAACCGGGGGCCCAAAGCTGACCGTAGACATCCAGTTCGTCGAAGGCGGCCGCGTCGCCGACACCGTGCGGCGCGTCTACGACCTGATCGGACCGGACGACCCGTTTCCGACGCCGGACGTCACGTCGAAGACCGGGCCCGGAGGGGCCGGGGGAGTGCCCGCCATTCCTCCGCCCGCCGGTGCACCGGCGGGGGCCTCCAATTCCGCGCCCCCGGAGCCATTCAACCAGCAGCCGGATGCCGAGCTCAAAGGACTGACGCGTCTGCGCGTCGTCATCGAAGGCCTCGGCGCCCAGGCGGCGTCGTGCGGGCTGACCGAGGCGGCGCTCGAAGCGGCCGTGGCCGGCAAGTTGAAGAGCGCCGGCTTCACCGTGCCGACGAACACCGACGACGACTCGTACGTCTACGTCAACGTGATCACGGGCAGCCTGTCGACTGGATCGTGCGTATCTCGCTTCGACGTGACGGTCTACACCCACACGACCGCGCGGCTCTCGTATCAGCCGTCGCCGGTCCCGGTCCTGGTCCAGGTATCGCTCCTGCACAGAGGCGGCATCAGCGCCAGCGCCGCCGCCGGACACGCTGCCACCGTGGTCAAGAGCGTGTCCGAATACCTGGACGAGTTCATCGCGCGAATCAAAGCGGCGAACAAGTGATGGTCAATGACTCGCGCGGGCCGGGGCATGGCGTCGAACGCGGTGTGATTCGCTCTCCTGTTGCCTTTTGCCCCAGGTACTCGACTTGGCTCGTACGGAATCCTCTCGCTGCTTAGTGCGCCTCAAAGTCCTTGACTTGGGTCAAAGCTCAGCCATAATCGCGCCGATCGACATCTATTCAACCGCCAGATCGACAAATGACGACGGCCGTCAGTCGAGCGCGAGGAACCGCGACGAGCCAGACGGGGAAACAGGAGATTGCCATGCCGAAGCGGCGTCCGTTCTCGATGCTACTGGTCCTCACAGCGCTTCTGGCGTTTGCCGGTCCAGCGTTTGCCGATGAATTCTTCGATGGCGCCACCGGCCCAGGCTCCGTCTACCGTCTCATTCGGCCGACGAACTGGAATGGCATCCTCCTGCTCTATGCGCACGGTTACGTCTCGAAGGACCAGCCGGTGGGCATCCCTGACGATGCACAACTCGTGGCCGCGCTCGCGGCGGCTCAAGGCTTCGCGGTCGCGGTGTCGAGCTTTTCGGAGAACGGCTGGGTCGTCAAGGATGGCACGCAGAGGATGCACCAGCTCGTCGGGCTTTTCACCTCCAAGTTCGGTCAGCCGACGCGCGTCTACGTCGCAGGCGGCTCGATGGGGGGGCTCATCGCGATCCGGATGATCGAGACCTGGCCGACGGAGTTCGCCGGCGTGCTCCCCGCGTGCGCGATAGCCAGCGGCAGCGTGCGCCAAAATGACTACTACTTGAACGTGCGCGGGCTCTTCGACCTCTTCTATCCTGGTGTCCTGCCGGGGACCGCAGTAGATGTCCCGGACGATATCGACATGGTCAACGACATCGTCAACCCGGCCCTCCTCGCGATGGCGAACAACCCTATCCCCGCGCTCACGATCGCGAGCATTGCGCAGACACCCGTCCCGTGGGCGGTCCCCAATCTCGCCGAGCTGTTCCAGTCGATCACCACCGCGCTCGTCGGAGCCGCGGGTTATCCGGAAATCATCGCGCTCGCGCAGGGCCAGTCGTATTTCGACAACACGGCGACGCAGTACACCGGAGCACTCCCGGCAGCGACGCTCGCGTTCATCAACGCGAACGTGCAGCGATTCTCAGGGACGCCTGCCGCGCGGAACACCATGGATCACAACTACACGCCAACGGGCGATCTGCGGATGCCGGCGCTGACGCTTTCGACCTTCCGCGATCCCGTTGCGCCCGGTTTCCACCGGACCATCTACGGCCAGGCGGTCGCGGCCATGGGCAACGGCGATCGGCTCGTTCAGCGCGAAGTCCTGGGAACGGGGGGCGGATACGGCCACTGCACGTTCACGCCGGATGAACTGACCAAGGCCTTCCTCGATCTCGTGCTCTGGGGTGAGTTCGGGTTGAAGCCAAATCCCTGATTATCAGTGCCAGCGACTCGAGTGTCCGGGCTGCAGCGGCCCGCCGAAGGATGAGACGCCGCCCATCGGCGTGGAGATCAACGAGGAGGGCAGGCCCACGTGCGCCACGCAGGGCATGCCAGCGCCTTCGCGACCCACGGATTCATGTGGAGGGAATCGCGCCCGCAATCTGGTGACGCTCGGGTACGGCGGTAGTGCGCGTTTGACACGGTTCGATCAGCCTCAGCCCAGCCTGGACCTGGCGTCCTTCACCATAGCGATGAGAGCCGCGCGCACGTCCTCCGGTGTGCTGACCGGCTCGCCGAACGCCAGACGGACGGGTCGTGGTCCCATCGGGGTCATCACCGACATCTCGAACCCGTACCTGTCGACGCCCGTCATTCTCGCGGCGGTGATCTCGGTCGCCCGTGAAAAGGCCTTGCAGCACAGCACCATGGCGTCGGCGTGGTCGGCGTTCATGTGGGCAATCATGCCGGCGGCCGACTGACCGAGGGGATCCGGTTCGGCGGTCCGCCAGTCAGCCTCGCTGATCCACGACATCCGGCCATAGCCCCCGATGTAGCGGATGTGATCGACCTGCAGCCTCCAGAACGCGAAGTCGCGGAAATCAGCGTAGTAGCTCGAGTTCGGATGAGCGGCGAAGAATGCGGCACGCGCGCTGCCGGGGTCCCCCTCGACGCGCGTGCACAATCCGAGGATGGTGACGCGGCCGTTCGCGAGTGGATCTGCAGCGCCTCCCTCCGCCACCAGCAACGACGCCCGAGGATCCCGCTCCAGGTTCTTGGTGTGCTCGGCGAGTTCGCTGATAAGGAAGATTGGGTTTCCGCCGTCGAAGGCGACGGTCACGAACGAACCGTAGGGATACCCCTCCGGCTCCAGGGCCAGGGTGCACAATGTCCCGGTCGGGATCCGGGCGACCAGTGTTCGCGCGCGCTCCGCGTGCGTAGGGGTGGGGATACTGACGTCGTACAGCGGCTCGGACGCCTCGCGAGTGGGCCGGGCGTGCGCATCTTCGCTCATGATTCTCCCTGACGGGTCGCCTGCATTCCTGCTACGGAGTCTTTGGCCTCGCCTTGTCCTGCTTCCTCTGCTCCTCTTCTTTCTGTTTCCTCAGCTGCTGTTGTTTGTTCTTTTCCTTGTCTTTCTTGCCACCCTTGTCTCCCATGCCCGCTCCTTTCCGCCATCATGCCTCATCACAGCGGTGGATGAACGGATGTTTCGCAGTGTTCAATTCAGCACGGCGCGCGCACTCTGGCGGATGTTACGGTGAGAGTGCAGCGCCATGACGAACCAAGACGACTGGATCACGGAGCTCGGCCGGGAGTGGGCCGGCCGGCAGGAAAAAGCAGAGGGCGAAAAGCGCCGGCGGGTTGACGAGGAACGCCCACGCCGCGAGGCGCGCGAACACTTCTGGGCGGAGTTTCGCGCAGCCATCGAGCAGATCATCGGTGACTTCAATACAGCGGTTGGCCAGCCGCTTGTCGAATTGTCGCCGGGACAGAAGAGCGTCTCATCGCTTGGCGTCAGGGCCGGGAGCACCCACCTGCGCGCCACCATCGACTCGGATTCCAAGCTCCGGATCGAGCAGTCCGGTCGCGTCGGCGTGCCACGCAAGCGAGTGTTCGGCATCGCGTATGTCGACGGCCGGGTCCACATCGCCAACCTGCCTGACAGCGCAGATGCTGTCGCCCGCCAGTTCCTCGAGCCGTGGCTCCAGTCGGTTGTGCGAAGAGGGTAGGGTGGCGAGTCACCGGCTCTTCACTGACATGTCACGCAAGGGCCGTCGAGGAATCGTCGGTCTCCTGTTGAACTAATCAACCATTGTCGGCCGGCAGGTTCTCTGTGGGTTTGGCCGCGACTGCCACCTGGCCCTGAGGCACGAGCGTGACGCGCAGCGCTTCGGCGATCTTGCGTGCGATCTCGTCCTGGACTTCGAAGGCGTCCTGCATCTCGCGGTCGTAGCGTTCGGACCAGAGTGGAAAGTCCGTCCGCGTGTCGACGAGTTGGGCGTTGATGCGCAGCCGGTTGCCAGCCCGCCGCAAACTGCCGGTGAGCACGCATGTGGCGCGGAGTTGCTGGCTGATCTGGGCGGGGGTGACGGGTTTGTCGCGGTAGGCGAGCACCGTGGCGCGCGAGAAAATGTTCAGGCCCTTGATCTTGGACAGCTCCGTGATGATGTCTTCGGTGATGCCGTCTCGGAAGTACTCATCCTCCTTCACGCCGCTCAGGTTCTCGAAGAACAGCACGGCGACCGATCGCTCTACCGACGTATCGGGGCCAGTGGCTTCAGAGGTCGTCTTCCTGCCGGGGTTGGTGTCGCGCTGAAGCCGGATCAAATCGGTCTTCAGATCGGTTGCGGTCTGGTAACGGAGGTTACGGTCCTTCTCGAGCGCCTTGTTGAGGATTCGCCCGAACTCGGCAGGCAACTCCGTGTTGATCTGCGTGACGAGGACCGGATCGCGGTTGAAGATGGCGTCGAACACCGTCGCGGACGTGTCACCCTGGAACGGGAGGATGCCGGTGGCGGTCTGATAGAGCACGGTACCGAAGGAGAACAGGTCGGTGCGCGCGTCGGTGAGCCACCCCCGCGCCTGTTCCGGCGACATATACGCCACCGTCCCAATCGCCGTGCCCGGGACCGTCAGATGGCCCCCGGTCGTCTCTTCCTCCGAACTCCAGGAATCTGGGATGGCTCGCGCGCCCTCGATCTGGGCGATCCCGAAGTCGAGGATTTTCACCTGGCCTCGTGGGCTGAGAAAGATGTGGGCCGGCTTGATGTCGCGGTGGACAATGCCCTTGGCGTGTGCCGACTCCAGCGCATCGGTGACCTGCATCGCGATGTCGAGCAAGTGCGTCAGGTCGAACCGATGATGGCGGTCAATCATCTGCGCCAGCGTTTGGCCTTCGAGCAGCTCCATGACGATGAAGTGCTCGCTTGGACAGTCCGGCGGTGAACACGACCCCTCGTGCTCCTCGATGGCGTAGACCGTGCAGATATTCGGGTGGTTCAGGGCTGACGCCGCGCGCGCTTCGCGCTGGAACCGCTCCAGCGCCTTCAGATCACGTCCCAGCGCAGGCAGCAGGAATTTCAGGGCGACGCGCCGACCCAGCCGTGTGTCTTCCGCTTCGTACACGACGCCCATCCCGCCGCTGCCGAGCGGCCGAATGACGTCGTAGTGCGAGACGCGCGTGCCGAGCATGGGTGCCGGAGGGACTCAGCATCGTAGTCCTCACTCACTGGTCCGTCAACGTGGAGGTTGTGGCGAGCGCGGGCGCCGACGCGCGAAATGTGGCTTGATTGGCGCGCCCGATCGCATCGGCGAAACCGGCCATCGCTGTCAGTCGCACAACTGAGAAGAGCTTCAGTGACGCAACTGGACCGTGAACGATCACCGACGGGCGGTCGACATCCCACCGACCTGCACTGCCCTTCGCGAGGGTCACGCCGGCGAAGTGAAGGTGAGGAAGGGGAGCGGACCATGCGCGGTCTGCGGTTCATCGAAGGGCCGCGAACCCGCGCATGGAGTCGGTCAATGTGCGCGGAGATTAGTGCGTGCGATCGTTGCGGATGTTGGATGTCGCCCCGACCGTTTCCTCGCCCGCCGATGCGATGTCGTTGGCGCCGGTGCGCTTCAGAATGTCCTTCGCCCGCGTGATGTCTTCGGACGTGTCGCAGTGGACGGACAGCAGAACGCCGCCCTCTTTCACGCGTCCCTCATAGCGCTTGGCCTCGTACTCCGGGATGCCCATGCCGACCAGCGCACCGACCAGCCCGCCGACGGCTCCGCCCACCCCGATACCCGCGAGCGCGCCCATGATCGGGCCCGCCGCGATGAACGGCCCGACGCCCGGAATCGCCAGCGCGCCAATGCCGGCCAGCAATCCCAACGTGCCGCCGAGCGTTCCGCCGGCGGTGACGCCGGTCGTCGCGCCTTCCGGCGCCTTCGTCTGCTTCTCGTGCGCGAAGTCCTTCGAACTCTGATTATCGGCGATCAGGACGGACACGTCGGCGTTGTCGAAACGCGCGGCTACGAGCTCGTCCACTGCGCGCTCGGCGCGGTCGATGCTGGGATACAGTCCAAACACAGCGGTCTTCTTATTCGTCATGAATTCTCCTTCGTTACTTTGTAGAGCCCTTGGCCGGGGCGATGCTCAGCTGGTTGATGACGCGTCCGACGCCCGCCACTTCTGTGGCCTTGGCCTCGATGGTTTTTTTCTCGTCCTCGCTCCGCACGGGTCCCTTGAGCGTGACCTGACCGTCCTGGGCGATGACTTTCACGTTGTGCGCATAGGTGGACAGCGACTTGTCGTCCATGAGCGCGCGGCGGATTTTCTGGGTGATCTCCCGATCGCCGGCGTTCTCTTTCTGCTGGTCGGCGGTCGCCGCCCCTTTGGCGCGATCGTCCTTGTTGACTTTCGTGTTGTCAGCAGGCGTTTGCGCTCCAGCTGAGAACGCCGGGATACACAGGAGGCCGGCGACGGCGAACGCGCCGAGGACGCGGCGACCATGAGACTGATGCATACACTTCTCCTCTTCGAGACCACGGGCTACCACTATGTGCAACCCGGCGACCCACACCCTTGGTGGTTTGTCTGGTTGAACGCCATTACTGCAACTCCAGGTCCACGAAGTGCTCAACAGCACACGCTGCTGACTTCCGACAGGGGCCATTGTCCGCATCTGGTTCTCTGAGTTCGTGAGGAAGCGCGGAAGATGCGTGGTGGGTCGTGGCGAAAGTCGACGTCGTCGACACCTCGAGACCGGCCAGACGGAGAGGATTCTGAAATGTGCCAGAGTGAACCGCCATTCCAAACACGGACCTGCTACGGTTGCGCACAACTGTGGCAACTCAGCGTCCCAGTCGTGGAACGGGGTTGGCGCGATCAACGGCGTGGCGCCGCCACGCACGCTTCAGCTCGTCACCCGGGTGACGTTCTAATGGCTTCCGGGGCTCGAGGGAATGGTCCGTCGAGCCTCGCGGGCACGCGTGATCGGCGGTATTCCCCTTATCGCTGAAGCTGCCGGCGTTCTGCCGATCCCGGCTCGTCGAGGAGCTGGGTCGACGACGCGGGTCCGAGCGTGGTCCAGTCGCGCAACGCCCAAACCACTCTCTTGTCGGGAGTCACCTCGATCAGCTGCACCACGTCGGTCCAGTCACCCTGCACGCCGCCCACCCAGTTGTTGATCAGCGTGTTGCCGTTGGCCAGGCGAGTCACTTCCTGCACCGTGTAGAGCGGGATGCCCGGGAGATCGTTCTTGTTGATCTCCCAGACGATGGTGCCCTCGCGATTCACTTCACGGACGTACCCGTGCTGATTGCCGCTGATCAGCGTGTTAGCGTTGCGCAGGCGCACCACCGCCCACGCTGACGGCGCGGCGACCGACCAGATCTCCTTGCCGTCCGCGTCGTATTCGACGACCCTGCCGAGATCCATGTGCGGCACCAGGAAGTGGTTGTCGCGGGTCATCCGCACGTGGCGGAACTGCCCGTGCACGCCCTGTGGATTGCGGGTCGGCACATTGAGCGACTTCTCCGTCTTGCCGGTGCGCTTGTTGACGATCAGCAGCGTGGCCGGATTCCCGTTCTGCATGATCAGCACCCGGTCGCGGTCCACGGGCCAGGTGGTGTGGATCTCGGTGCCCGGGGGCCCGTCGTAGTTCCACACGATCTGCTTCTCGGGCGTGATCTCGCTGGCGCCGAACTGCCGGGAGAACAGGATGTTGCCGTTCTCGAGCCGGCTGCAGTCGCCAAGCTCGCCGCGGTGTGGATTGGTGTACGACCACACCACCCGTCCATCGCGGATGATGTGCATCGACTGATCGGTGATGCTGCGTCGCTGCCACTCGCCACAGTAGAGAAAGGGGTGCTGCGCGAGCCCCTTACCGGGGAGCTGCGGGGCGGCGACCTCGAGCGCCTGCGCGGCCGCCAGCATCGACAGTGCGATGAGAAACACGAACGGATTGTGCCGGAACATGGGAACGAGACTATACGCGCGACCGAGGGCCCTCAGGCTGAACCCGTCATGAGACTGAACACGGCGCTATGTCTGGCGGCCGAGGGTCCGCGGTTAGTGGACGACGCCGGGCGCCAGGACGTTGCCACGGTCCCGACCGTGCGTGCCGACTGCCCTTAGGAAACTCGCGGACGAGCACCGGCTACGCCGAAGGCAATGACATAAGCCGCCCACGTTGCGATGACGCCTGCGTAGTAGCCAAGGAAGGCATCTCGCCCCATTGGATTCAGCATCGTCATCGGGAAGACGAGCAACAGGACGACGAACAATGCGAAAGCCTTCATGTGCGCCTCCACATCTCCTATGCCTGGCCGGAGATCGAAGTGAGTATAGATCAGCTCTTCCATTGCATCCGGCGGACCTCCCTGAATTCGGAAGCGGCAGGCTGACCAAATATGGCCTCGACTCCATATGACCTGAAGGCCATTATCGAACGTGCGCTGGGATGTCGACCTGCACGATGACGTCGTGCCGGAGTTCGACGCCCTGGATGAGGCTCGTCGGACGGCGTGTGGCGATTCGCGTTCGCCTTCGATCCCAAACGCAAAACCATCATTTGTGCGAGCGTGCCAAGCCAGAGACGAGGAAGTGACGATGATGAAGAACGTGGACCGAATCCGAAAGCAGCTCACGCCCGCTCGTCGGCGGCGAATCGCCGCTCGCGCTGCCAGCCTGATTGCTGAGGAGAAGTCCCTGCAGGAACTCCGGGCTCACAAGTTGACGCAGAAGCGGATGGCTCAGGTGCTGGGGATCGGTCAGGACAGCGTGTCCCGGCTCGAGCTGCCAATGAACATCATTCTCGACGGATCGGACATGGCCAGATCTCCATTCATCGTGGCACTCGTACTGTTCCTGGCCGGTTTTCACATCGCGCCCATCGGCCACCTGCGGGCTCAGGTGCCCGGCACCGCCGGACACGCGCACTTGACCGAAGTGGCCTGCGTAGACGTGCCGCCGGGCGAGAAGCGACCGGAGTTTGGCTGCTTCAACATCGGCACGGTCACCGGACTTCATTTCAGCCAAGCATCCGTCTACTGGCATTTACGCGCGTTTCCAACCAGGAAGGCTGGGGAGGCGGCCAGGAGTGCCACCGGAATCGTGGTGGAGGAAGACGGGCGAGTGTGGCTCTCCGAATTCGGTCCCCGAAACACAGCTCCGCGCGGAGGTGAAGCTATCGCCATCGTCGGACCACTGCAGCTTCCCGCGGCAAAGAGCTTCGCTGCGGTTCTTTCTTACGCTGTCATGCGGCCCGGCGACAATTCGAGGGTGCATACACACCCGGGCCCCGAAGGCTGGTACGTGCTGGCGGGAGAGCAGTGTCTGGAGACTCCGGCTGGCGCCAACAGGGCTCGGGCCGGAGGAACCATGACGGTGGAGTCGAATATCCCAATGGAACTCAATGTCACTGGTACGACGCTACGGCGCGCGTTCGCCCTCGTCATCCATGATTCGACTCAGGAGAGGGGCATACCCTCTGACTGGAAACCGTCCGGAGCCTGTCGTCGGTAACCACGTGCGGGCATCTCAGCGGAGCGTTACTGCCATGCAGCCACAACACGGCAGACGTCGTCGGCGTCGCTATGCACTGGCGGCGTCGTTCGACAGTGTGCACGGAGCAACAGGAAATGGTTCGACCCGCCGGCGAACGATTACCACGCCGAGCTCGGCGTTGCGGTCGAGAACGCACTCAGCGGCGCGTCGCTTGGCACGAAGTGGAGCGACCCGAATAAGCCCTCGGCGTTCTTTGGAACATTCGCCTACTGACAGAACGCGCTCTGGATCGCGGATGGCGTTTGTATGGGAGGATAGCAGGACTCGATGAGCCTCGCACATCTCACCCTCGCGACCCGGCAGGTGCAGAAGACCGCGGCGTTCTTCGAGGAGACTCTCGGCTATCCGCGGGATCCCATGCCGACCAACATTCCAGACGAGGCGGCATGGCTCAATCTCGGACGCGGTCAGCAGATTCACCTCGTCCATGTCGACGGTTTCGAGGTATCGCCGTTCGAGCGCGAGTTCGGACGCCACGTGGCGGTGTATTACCCGCGCGCTCAATTCGAATCGCTGAAGCAGCGCCTCGTCCAGCGTGGCGCGGAGCTGATCGCACCGCTCCGCGCCGCGCCGTTCGAGCGCTTCTTCTTCCGCGATCCGGTGAACGGCTACGTGTTCGAGGTGATTGACGACGTGCGATCTGGCCGGCCCGAGGCCACGTGACGCCGCCGCCGGTGGCTCAGGAGTTCTTGCCGAGCCACTTCGACCAGTAGAACGTCAGCGGCACCTTCCCCGTGTTCGTGATGCCATGCACCACCTGGCCTGCGCAGTACATCACTGCGCCCGGCCCCACCGCGGTGATCCTGCCTCCGCACTCGATTTCGCCCGTGCCCGAGGCAACAATCATGAATTCCTCCTCGGGATGCTGATGCGGAGGGTGCGGGCTCGAGCCCGGATCGAGGACGCACATGCCGACGGCCAGGCCGCTCAATTCGTCGGTAGGTCCGTTGTAGTGGGTGAACACCCTGCACCCGCTCACCGGATCGGTTGACTCGAGCGCCTCGATACAGATGACACCGTCGCGCAGTTTCGGTCCGGCGCCTGACGCGCTCACGACATTCGCCTGTGTTTCAGTCATAAGGTCCTGATCCTCCCTGAGCTTCCAAGTCTACGATCAGGCGATCGGTTATGGCGATCTCCAACTCGGAGGAGGCGCGCCCAACGTCCACTGTCTCTGCGATTCCGCTCAGCTGTTCCCGCGTTTGCGGGACATTTTGGGCACGCCAGTCGTGTCCCGGCGAACTCGCGGAGCCGTGCCGGCCTTGGAGCCCTTTCGGAAGCAGCCTGACACAAGGAGAGAGCCGTCGAATCACGCCCGGTCACCAAATTCCGGGCACAAGCAGCTTCGTCCTTGCCGCATACGCCGCGTATTCGTCGCCGAATGTCTCGAGCATCATCCTTTCCTCTGCACGGATGCGAAACGCGAAGAGAATCCCGAACGCAACGACGTATGACGGCCCGACAACCCAGTTTGGAACCACGAGCGCCTGGCCGATGCCGTAGAGGAAGAGTGCTGCGTACATCGGATGACGGATATAGCGGTAGACCCCTTGCGTTATGAGTTGATGATTCTCGCGCAATTCAAGGGTGACCGACCAGTACGTCCCCAGGTCCGAGTGTGATCGCTGGAACCACCAGAGGCCCGCCACAAGGCACAAGACGCCAGCGCCGAACAGCCAAGGGTGAAGCGAATACTGGGCGAACGTAAAGACAGGGAACACGACCCAGAGCAAAGGAACGAGGAACCCCATCCACGCGAGCGTCAGCAAAGCCGCTTCGCGGGGACCCTTGCAACTCCGCGCGACCTTGACTCCGCGACTGCGGCGCCCGTGAGGTGCTCGAATCACGACCATGACGACACTGGCGGCGAGAATCACCGCCTTGGCGATCCAAGGGTTCATGATCGATCAGCGCGATCGCGTGATGGCCGAGCCGTGCCCCGGTGGTTGCCGGTTTCTCGGCATTCGTCGTCGCTGGAGTCTACGCTCGATCGAGAACCCAGCCTCCGCCGGCGTGTGGCCAAACCACGTGTTCTCGAAGATTACTCCACGGAAATCGCCAAGTGGCGACCAAACGAAATAGCTGCTGAGTTTGCGCGCATCCCCGTTCCCCCTCTGTGGTGCAATGCTGCCCTCAATCGAACGGATGATAGCGGCCGCCTGTCACCGCGGCTTGCCCAAGCCTCCGGAAGTGCGGCCGAATAGTCACCTCGCCCGGAGGAACAGGCAAGGAATGAGTGACCGCGCGATGTACGCTCAGCCAAGGCGGATCTGCGCGAGATTAACGAGGCGACATCGAAGATCACCGTTTCAGGGCGCCCGGGCCGGAGCAGGTGCTGACGCTCACGAATGGATAAAGCGGTCGGAGGGCAGAGATGACGTTGCTGACAACCATGCTCACGACAATGACCCTGCTCGCGTCGGCGGTGTCGGAGGCACAGACGCTGGCCGTTACTCGCGGCGGCTCCCGCCCCGTCCGGCAGGCGCCAGCAGAGAACTTCACGGGCGCCGCTCGCGTCGAGATGCTGTTCGAGACGCTCGAACCGTTACACGCCAGTGCCGGTTCCGTGACCTTCGAACCCGGTGCGCGCACGGCGTGGCATTCGCATCCGGCAGGGCAGATCCTCATCGTCACGGCGGGCACCGGCCGCGTTCAGCGGTGGGGCGATCGCATCGAAGAGATCCGTCTGGGCGACGTTGTCAGGATCCCGCCCGGCCAGAAGCACTGGCACGGTGCCGCGCCTCAGGCGTCCATGACGCACATCGCGATTACCGAACCGCGCGAGGGCACGAACGTCCAGTGGATGGAGAAGGTCACCGACGAGCAGTACAGCGCTCGGCCGTCGGGTCCGGAGCCGCAACCCGTCAAGCCACAGCAGGCTGCCGCGAGACCATCCGGACCACTTCAGCAAAGACTCGCGCCAGGACTGGCGACGCTGACCGACGATGTGCTGTTCGGAGACGTGTGGAGGCGGGCTGAGTTGTCGCCTCGCGATCGCAGCCTGGTGACGATCTCGGTCCTGATTGCGACGGGCAAGTCGGCGCAGCTGACCGGCCACCTGGGCCGCGCCCTCGACAACGGGGTGCAGCCAGGCGAAGCGTCTGGCGTGCTCGCGCACCTCGCGATCTACAGCGGCTGGCCGAGCGCGGTCTCGGCGCTCGACATCTACGATCAGGTGTACACCGCGCGAAAGATCGACACCACGGCACTGAGTGTGGCGGGGCCGCGCCTTTCAGCTGCCGCCTCAGACGCGGCACGCGCCAGGGCCGTGAGCGATGAATTCGGAGCCATCGCGCCGAAGTTCGTCGAGCTGACGAACGCCGTGGTGTTCGACGACTTGTGGCGGCGGTCCGACCTCTCGCCGCGAGACCGCAGCCTGGTCACGATTGCCGCCCTTGCGGGGAGTGGAGACGACGAGCTCGAGGTGTATCTCCGACGCGGTCTCGAGAGCGGTCTGACCGGCGCGCAGATCAGCGAGGCGGTGACTCACGTGGCGTTCTACGCCGGCTGGTCGAAGGCGACCAGGGCGATGAGAGCGATCACTCGGATATCTGTCAAGTAGCCGCGCACGTCCTCAGAGAAGAAGGAACTGACACGGACTCGAGGTGACGGAAGTGAAAACGGTTGTGGTGGTCCT
>Ga0209382_10002278_pt1 | contig 28284 bp, 33 predicted proteins | sample SoiMetdeltSBSDD5_FD_187599 | JGI IMG/M metagenome (GOLD analysis project Ga0209382, IMG submission 187599) | Bulk soil microbial communities from a Populus tree surrounding site in Tennessee, USA - Soil MetaG P. deltoides SBSDD5 (SPAdes) (version 2) | ecosystem: Environmental > Terrestrial >... | reverse complement strand
CCTCGCGCGCATCCGATGAGAACCGCACGTAGCGTCCGCTCCGGTGCCCATCCGTCGGGGGAGCGATCCCTCGGAGGTTCAGGGTGGTCGTCCAAGTCGAGGTCCCCAGCGACGTTCGTCGTGCCTGCGCGTCCCCACCTTCCCAAGCGGCCCTCTACGCTCCTAGTGCGTACACCAGGGGAAGGAGGCTCCTGGGCGCACCGGAGCCCCTTGCCGCACGACGAATCGGTGGCCCGTGGTAGGCCGAGGCAGTAGCAGCCTGGAAGGCTCGCATCCGGTCGGCGCCTACACGTTCCCGTCGCGCCACACGTTGAATACGAGTATGGAGAGCGTGGAAAACTCACCGCACGAGCTGGCGGTACTCGATGAATTGGCGGTGGGCGCTTCGGTCGCGGCGTTCGATGAGTTCTTCGGCTCCGAGCAACGCCGTCTCCACCAAGCCCTATTTGCCGTCACAGGCAGCCGATCCGAGGCCGAGGACATAGGACAGGAAGCATTCCTGCGGGTCTGGGAACGGTGGGACCGGGTGAGCGGGCTGGAGGACCCCGCCGGGTACCTGCACCGGACGGCGATCAACATCTTCCGCGATCGTTCTCGAAGGCTGGCCCTTGCCATGAAGCGTGTGGTGCACATGGCCCCCCGAACGAACGAGTACGACGCCGTGGAGGCACGTTCTGTCGCCGCCTCGGTCCTCGGTCAGCTCCCACCGCGGCAACGCGCCGCCATCGTGTTGACCGAGGGTCTGGGCTACTCGGCTGAGGAGGCGGGGGAACTACTCGGCATCAAGGGATCAACTGTCCGGGCGCTCCATTTCCAGGCGCGTTCGGCGCTCAATCAATCCAAGGAGACCTTCGATGGATGACCTGCGAACGCTCGTTCGCGACGAGATGGCACGAGCGGGTTCACCTTCCTACTCATTCGATGACCTCGGTCGCCGTCGCGACCGCAAGCGCCGGTATCAGCGCATCGCGGCCGGAGTCGTCGGGATCGCGGTCTTCGTGGCGGCGCTCTTGGTCGTGACGGCCGCTGGGTCGCTCGATCGCACGACGAGGCCCGCCGACCAGCCCACGGTGAACCTGGATGCTGCGGCGGAGGAGGTCGTACTCGGATTCCTCGACGCGTACACGGCCTTTGATGCGCAGAAGGCGATGACCTTCGTGGCCGAGGACGCCGACCTCAGTTCCCTGATCGATGTTTCACCCCAACAACAGTTTCCGACGAACGCCGAGGCCCTGTCGTTGAGGCTCTCCCTGCTCCAGGCTGTGGGCAACGAAACGACGGTCACCTCGTGTGAGGCGGCCCCCTTCGGGTCCGACACGAGCGTCATCTGCGATTACGTCTTCCACGTGCTCGGGTCCGATCAGATCGGCCGGGGACCGTTCAGCGGCAGCTCCTTCGTGTTCACGGTTCGCGACGGGGCGATCGTCCGAGCCGGAGCGATCCGGAAGCTGGACAAGTTCGACCGGCAGATGTGGGAGCCCTTCGCGGAGTGGGTCTCCTCGACGTATCCGAAGGACGCCGCCGTCATGTACGTGGACGGAACGCTGGAGGCCCGGTTCTCGCTGGAGTCGATCCGGCTCTGGGAGCGGCACACTCGCGACTACGTGAAGGCGGTGCAGCAGGGGACCGCGTAGCGCATCTCGATGCTGACTGCCCGGTTCCCCGAGGGTTCGGTCTTGAGGCTGCCACCGGGGGCCCGCGGCCGCGAGCCCGAGCAGTCCATCCCGCCGCCACGCACCGAACCATTCACGACTGGGACCCATCTGATGCTTGCATAGTCCGCCTGGGGCGCGTGCGGCACTGGGGCGCGTGCGGCCTCCGACGGTCGCGAGGCAGTCCCCGATCGACGGTTTCCGTACCTGCGCTCCTCTACCTTCCCGAGGGGCCGATTCTGCTCCACGTAGATGACACACGATCTTCGTGACCGTGTGTCCGATTCGATTCAAGGGCCCAGCGGGTTCTCTTCGATAGCGTGGAAGGGTTGACCGGGAGGTTCAGCCCAGATGGAACAGCGGAGACTGGACGGCTCCACATGAGCAGCGTGCTGATCTACGGCGGCGCGGCCCTCTCCGAGGTCACGCAGGAGGTGGCCGATCGTTCGATCCAGCTTGCGCTGCAGTCGGGCATCAACCACCTCGACACGGCGGCAGACTAGGGCGACTCTGAGCTGAGACTCGGGACGTGGATGCGGAGGATCCGCGATCGGATCTTCCTCGCGACCAAGACCGGGGACCCAACGGCAACCGAGGCCTACGACAGCATCCGCCGCTCGATCGAACGGCTGCAGGTAACGCGAGTGGATCTGGTTCAGCTCCACTCCGTCGGGGCCTTCGACGATCTCGATCGGCGAACGGCGTCCGGCCGAGCGCTCGAGGGTGCGATCCGCGCTCGCGAGGAAGGGCTCGTCGCCGCGATCGGCATCACCGGGCACGGGCGCCGGCGGTGCATCTGGAGGCGCTGCGACGATTCCCCTTCGACACGGTCCTCACCCCGTACAACTACCGCCTCACTCGCTACCCGGAGTACCTGCGCGATTTCGAGGCGCTCGTCGAGGAGGTCCGCGCGCAGGATGTCGGACTCATGGTGATCAAGGCCGTCGCCAGGAACCTGTGGAGGGCGGGCGAGGATCGCCGGTTCGCCACGTGGTACGAGCCGCTCGATGAGCAGTCGACGATCGATGCGGCGATGGCGTTCGCCCTCCGTCGGCCGGAGGTGACGGGCGTGTGCACAGCGGGTGACGTGCGTCTCGTTCCGATGCAGATCGATGCGGAGGAACGCATCGCCTCCATCCCGATCGACGAGGTCGCTGCCACCCTCGAGCGGGGTGCCCGCCTCGAACCGCCGTTCGTGCGGCTTCGAGGGGCGGGTCGTGCCAAGGGGGCTCGAGCCGTTGCTGGATCGCTGACTTCAGCCGCGAGCTCCGACCGATGGTGGGTGCCATCACGTCTCCTACGCCTGCTCGCGGACGACCTGTTTCGGCCGCTTGTCGTCGCGGAGACCGATGTAGCGCGGGTGTCGCAGCTTGCCGTCGGGCGTCCACTCGCTGAAGCCGACCTGTGCGACCAGCTTGGGTCGCACCCAGTGCACGCCCTTCATCGTCAGGCCCTTCGCGTCGGTGACCGGGGGGACCGTCTGCTCGAGGGGTCGGAGGAGTCCCGCGAGTCTGGCGAGTTCGCGCTCGTTGAAGCCCGTGCCCACCTTCCCGCCGAACCGCAGCCGTCCGTCCTCGTAGTAGCCGACCAGCAGCGCTCCGAGCCCGGAGCGTGACCCACCGGGATCGGTCCACCCCAGCACGACGAACTCCTGCTCGGTCACGCACTTGAACTTCAACCAGTCGTTCGATCGCCCGTGCGTGTAGGGAGCCGAGGCACGCTTGGCGATGAGCCCCTCCCAACCCTTCTCGCACGCGGCGCGGAACGCGACCTCGCCCTCCTCGGCAAGGTGCTCGGATATGCGGATCGGGTCTGCCATCGCGATGGCGCGATGCAGCACGGACTTCCGCGCGAGCAGGGGCAACGCCGAGAGGTCGTACCCGTCGAACCAGATCAGGTCGAACAGGTAGAACACCACGGGCACGGCCGCGACCTGTGCTGCGCTGGGTCTCGCGTTCTGCATCCGCTCCTGCAGGCGGGAGAACGAGGTGACGTCACCCTTGAACGCGACGATCTCACCGTCGGCGATCATCGGAGCGGTGTCGTCCCGAAGGATCGCCTCGACCAGATCGGGATAGTGCGAGGTGCGGTCCTTCTCGTTCCTCGTGATCAACCGGACGCTCGAGCGTCGTCTCCACAGCAGCGAGCGCTGGCCGTCGAGCTTGGCCTCGAAGACCCACGCCGGATCGGAGAACGCCTCCTTAGCCAACGTGGCCAGCATCAAAGGCGTGAAGGCGGGCATCGCGCGACGCCGGAGCAGTCGTCGATCGGATGCGTCGAGCTCGCCGAGGATGGGGTTCATCTATGAGTGGAGGGCGGACGTCGCTCGCATCCTACGTCCCAGCGCGAAGCCGATCGCCGTCCCTGACCGAGACCTGGTTCGCCTCGCTCGCGGAAAGAGGTCTCCGGTTGCCTCGCTAGCTCTTGTCCGGGAACGAGTGATGCTCGTGGGACACGACCCAGCGTCCGTCGACCTTTCGCAGTCCGAGGGTTAGGCGCAGCCGGTTGTCGGGGTCCTTTCGGAACTCGTCCTCAGTCCCACACCGCAGCAAGGCCCACGCGTAGGCCACGTCGTCGCCCGCCGTCGCGTCCAGCTCAACGATATCGAACGACGCTCCTGACCGGATCCATCCGAAGAACGGCGGCCACGTCTCACGGTAGGCATCGATCCCCCGCACGCCGTTATCGGGCGGTGGTACGTCGAACATCACGATGTCCTCGGCGTGGGCCGATAGAACGCCCTCGAGATCGCCGGCACGAACCGCGGATACCCAAGCGTGCACCAGGTCGGTGATCTCCTGTCGGTCGTCTCCCATGGCTTCCTTCTCCCTCTCGATGAGGTGGAGACGGCCCTCGCGCAGGGAACTCATCGGGATCGGCAGTCTCCGCGAACCCGGCCTCATCTCGGCGCACATGCCGAACACAGAGGATGGTGCCGCATCGTCATGGTGCGCCCGTGCCTGGTCCTGGGCTCGCACGTCGCCTCAGCGACCGGTCATCCGCTCGAGGTGCTCCGGATACCGAGCGCCCTCCACCCGGATCTCAGCGGCGGCTCGGTCGATCTCCGCGAGATCCTCGGACGCGAGTGCGACCTCGGCCGCCCCGATGTTCTCCTCCAGCCGCTTCAGCTTCGTCGTCCCCGGGATCGGGACGATCCACGGCTTCTGAGCGAGCAACCAGGCGAGCGCGATCTGCGCGGGTGTCGCACCCTTGCGGTCTCCGATCGTGCGGAGGAGGTCGACCAGAGCCTGGTTCGCCTCGAGTGCCTCCGGAGTGAAGCGTGGGAGCCCGGCCCGGAAGTCAGTGCTGTCGAACGTCGTGTGCGCGTCCATCTTCCCCGTGAGGAACCCCCTCCCCAGGGGGCTGAAGGGGACGAACCCGATCCCGAGCTCCTCGAGCGTCGGCAGCACCTCCGCTTCCGGGTCCCTGGTCCACAGCGAGTACTCGCTCTGCACCGCGGTGACGGGCTGGACCGCGTGCGCGCGGCGGATCGTTCCCGCTGCCGCCTCGGACAGGCCGAAGTGCTTGACCTTGCCGTCCTGGATCAGATCCCGGACCGCGCCCGCGACGTCTTCGATCGGCACGTCAGGGTCGACGCGGTGCTGATAGAAGAGGTCGACTCCATCGACGCCCAGCCGTTTCAGCGAGCCCTCCGCGACCTGCTTGATGTGCTCGGGTCGGCTGTTCACGCCGACCTGTTCGCGGTCGCCGGCCGGGTCGAGCTCGAACCCGAACTTCGTGGCGATCACCACCTGCTCGCGGAACGGAGCCAGCGCCTCGCCCACGAGCTCCTCGTTCACGAACGGGCCGTACGCCTCTGCGGTATCGAAGAACGTCGCGCCGAGCTCCACCGCCGAGCGCAGGAGCGAGATCATCTGCTGGCGGACCGGAGCCGGGCCGTAGGAGGAGGTCGTCCCCATGCAGCCGAACCCGACCGCCGAGACCTCCGGGCCGCGGGTTCCGAGTCTGCGCTTCAGCATCTCCTCTCCCCTGCCTAGTACTCGTCGTGCCGGCGGATCCACATCTGCATCCCGTCTTCCTCGTCCCGCCCCTTCGGCGCCCGGTCGAGGATCCCGTAGTAACCCATCAGGAACTCGACGCCGCGGCCCGCGGTCTCGTAGGTCTGGTACACGGTGCCGTCGTCCAGGACGAACGCGCTGAACCCTGGGTTCTGGGTGAGGTAGCCCGTGACGTCGGTGCCGCTGGAGCTCGCGTTGCGCCCGACGATCGGAGGGGGTCCCGCCTCGAGCATCGGCGCGAACGCCTCGCGGGCCTGCTCCTCGGTGTGGGAGTAGCCGAGGTCGAAGTTGAAGTCGTCGACGGCCGAGGAGACCCAGGGCATGTTCCAACCCATCCGTCGCTTGTAGGCCTGCAGCTTCTGGAGGGGCGCCTGCGAGACGTACGTCATCGTCACGTCGCGGGCATGCAGGTGCGGGAAGGCGCCGTCGATGGTGTCGGCCATCGACGAACACGTCGGGCAACCTGCGTCGTAGCTCGGGCCGAACATGAAGTGGTAGACGAGCAGCTGACTGCGGCCGTCGAACAGCTCCCCCAGCGTGCGCGCACCGTCGTCGGTGTCGAACCGGTACTCCTTCTCGACACGGACCCAGGGCAGCTCGCGCCTCCGCCGCGCCAGCTCGTCTCCGCGCCGGGTCAGCTCCTTCTCTTCCTCGAGCAGCTCGAGCCGGGCCGCAAGCCACTCTTCGCGCGTTCCGGTCTTGTGATCGGTCATCGTTCTCTCCTTCCGGCCGTTCAACAGCTTGGCACGGCCGGTCAGGGCCCGCAGGGGCGACCGGGTCCCCGACCCTTCGTACTGGGCTCCTCGAAGGGATGTCGAGCCGGACCGGATCCGTGAGGTCGGTCATCGTGCCTCCTCGCTCGGAGGGGCGGCTCACGGCCTCGACGCAAACGGTCCTGGAGATGTGCGGAACACCCACTCTCTCACGTCGGGAGCATCGCGCTCGCCAGACCCACATCCCACGCTCCCGACCTCGAATTCCATGGAGGCCGGCCATGATGAAGGAGGGCGATGAGTTCGGGCTGATACCACGGTCGTAGCTTCGAACGGCCGAGGAAGGAGGCGCGATCCTCTCCACCCCGGATCTCGGGCAGGGCGCTGAGCCTCTATCGGGACCTGCTCGGCGGGGCCGTCAGCTACCGGTTCCCATCCGATGGCGAGCCCGTGTACGTCGGTCTCGACATCGGCTCCACACACCTCGGCCTCGCGTACGAGGCCGAGACGAGGGCCGGACCCGGCGGGCAACGCATCTCGCTCTGGGTGTACGCGGACGATTGCGATGCCGCGGTCGACCGGCTCCGTGACTCCGGGGTCCACATGCTCGAGGAGCCGACGGACCAACCATGGGGCGAGCGGGTCGCTCGGGTGCGCGATCCCGACGGGAACGAGGTCCTGGTTGGGTCGTAGCGGTAACGGCGGGCGGTGTCACGAAGCCGGCGACGTTCCGTCTCCTTTGTCGATGAGCACGGATCGTGTCAAGGATTGGATGGAGCGATGATGATCCTCCTCTCGCGGAGCCCGGTGGCGGGGCTCCAGCCGGTCAAGTTCGTCCTGAACTGGGGCCGGCGCTACTCCCTGTGGCTCCTGAACTTCGGCCTGGCGTGCTGCGGGATCGAGCTGATCGCCTCCTCGATGTCCAAGCACGACTTCATGCGGTTCGGGGTCATCCCGGTGGCGCACGGCCCCCGGCAGGCGGACCTGCTGATCATCGCCGGAACGGTGACCGACAAGATGGCGCCCGCGCTGCTGCGCGTCTACGAGCAGATGCCCGAGCCCAAGTACGTGATCTCGTTCGGCTCGTGCGCCAACGTCGGCGGCCCGTACTGGGACGCCTACTCGGTGACCAAAGGGGTCGACCAGATCATGCCGGTCGACGTGTTCGTCCCCGGGTGCCCACCGAGGCCCGAGGCGCTGCTGAACGGGATCATCATGCTGCAGCGCAAGATCGCCGACGAGAAGATCGCGGAGAAGTGGGCGGGGTAGCCTCGATGCCGATGCTCCTGCGTCCGAGGGCCCTTCGGGAGGGGGACGTCGTCGCGATCGCGGCGCTTTCCGGCGGGCTGGATCCCGACGAGGCGCCGCTGCTCCCCCATGGCGTCGAGGCGATCGAGCAGATGGGCTTCACCGTCCATGTCTCGCCGCTGGTCGACCCGGACCGCCGGTGGTGGTGGGCCGCCGCACCGCCTTCGGAGGTCGCCGAGGAGTTCAACCACTTCCTCCGGGACCCGCAGGTCCGCGCGGTCGTCGCGCTGACCGGCGGCAAGTGGACGTTCGCGTACCTCGACCTCATCGATCTCGAGGCCGTCCGGGCGGACCCCAAGCCCGTGATCGGCTTCAGCGACATCTCCGGGCTCCTGCTCGCGATGCACGCGCGGACCGGGCTCGTGACCGTGCACGGCGACCTCGCCACCCACGGGTTCGGCTACTGGCACGAGGCCGAGGACGCCCGCCGCAAGGAGCTCGCGGACGTCTACCTCCGCGTGCTGACGAGCGACGAGGCACCCGGAACCCTGCCGTCGAGTGAGCCATGGGAGACCTGGCGTCCGGGCCGCGCGCAGGGGCCGCTGATCGGAGGGATGCTGAATCGCCTCACACGGATCCAGGCCACCTCCTTCGCGCTCGAGCCCGAGCGGTTCGACGGCGCGATCCTGTTCTGGGAGGAGGCGTTCACGACCACGCCGTCGGTCTGGAGCGACCTCCACGTCCTTCGGCACGCGGGCGTGCTCGAGCGGATCGCCGGCATGGTCGTCGGGCGCCCCTTCGAGGTCCAGCCCGCCGAGGGGCCGGAGACGCTCCGAGAGCTCGTGCTCGACGTCCTGGGCGAACGCGACATCCCGGTCCTCGGGAACGCCGACGTCGGTCACGATCCGCCGAACGTCCCCCTGCCGCTCGGCGTGCGCGCCGAGCTCGACGCCGACGCCGGGACGCTGTCGCTGCTCGAGCCGGCGGTCGGCGCAGGCTGAGCCGTCCCCGACTACCTCGCCGCCTTCAGGTACACGACGGCGGGGCCGTCGATCGCGGGCGGAGGTTCGAGCTCGACGTCCCCCGGGCGGTCGACCGACACCCGGTCCGCCGCCCCCGACTGCCTGCCCTCGACGGCGAACCACTCGACCGAGTAGGTGCCCGGCTCCAGGCGCACCGTGAACGTGCCTCCGCCGGTCGGTTCGAGCACGAGGTACTCCGTGCCCGCGTTCGCGAGCGCGTAGCCCGTCGAGCTGACGTCGGTGCGCGGCTCCATCCGGAGGAGATCCATCCGTTCGGCGAAGCGGGCGGTGTCCCCCATCGCCCAGCGTGCCGCCTCGAACGCCTCGAACGACATCAGGGCGCCGGCGGTGGGATCGGGCGGGTTCACGCCGGAGATGAGGCCGTAGTCCATCAGGATCGGATGGTGACCTCGAAGGAACGACTTCCACGCCCACAGCTCGTCGGCGTGTTGCGCGTAGTGGTCGGTGTCGGTGACCACGACCTTCCGCCCGTCGGCGACGGGCGGGTCGACGAGCCAGCGCGTGTCCGGCGCGTCGGGTGCCATCGGGTGCCCGCCCTGGGCGAAAACCTCGTCGTCGTAGCCCGGCGAGATCCAGTCGGCCTCGCCGGCGTACAGCGGGTCGTTCACCTTCGTCTGCTCCCGGACGGGGAACTGCATCGTCATCCCGATCGGGTGCCGCTCGTAACCGCGGTCGGCCTCGTGCTTGCGGACGACGTCGATCACCCAGTACTGCCACTCGGTCGAGTCGCCCCACTCCGCGTCGGTCGGCTGGCCCAGCATCTCCGCGAACGCCGGATCGGCGGGCCCGCCTCCCGAGGACTCGTTGGCGACCTCCCAGAGCACGTTCGGCAGGTCGTGCACCGTGTCGATCACGTGGCGGACGTAGGACTCCTGCAGTTCCTGGACCCGCGGGTCGAGTGGGAGGACCTGATAGTCGAGGATCGAGCCGATGCCGATCCCGTTGACGTTGTTCGCCTCGTGGAACGGGTGGCCCTCGACGTGGAGTGGCGCGGGGCTGAGGTGCAACGCCCAGCCGTCGAACAGCATCACGCCGACGTAGATGCCGCGCTCGCCCGCGGCGATCACGCGCTCCCGCATCCGGTCGAAGAACGACTGATCGAACCGCTCCAGGTCGAACCTCGGCTTGCCGTCGGTGGCCTCGCTTGGACCCGTCCGCGCCCACGGCTGGGGCCGCATGCACAGATGGAAGTTGTCGCCGGCGGCCCGGGACCGGAAGTTCTCCCACCGCCAGAGCCTCATGAAGGTGTGCCCTCGGTCCTGCAGCAGGCCGAGGTACCCCTCGTAGTCGAATGCCTCGGGCTCGTCGGCGCAGTCGGCGCCGGGTCCCATCCCGTCGTGGAGGTTGTTCCAGATGTGCGAGCCCGTGAGGTAGACGGCCCGGTCCTCGCCCGGGACCGAGAAGTACCGCGGGTTGATCTCGGAGACCGTGAGCGGTCCGGTCGCGCGTTCGGTCATCAGGTCCTCCTTCTGCTCGCCGCGGTCATGAGATCGGTCGTCGGCGCCCTCCACGAGCACTCGTACCCACTCGGGTCGGGGACCACGTGAAGCCCGGGCGGACGGGCATGATCAGGGCGTCCCCGAGAGCCTGTCGGCCATGTCCCGGAACGTTTCGAGCCACGCGTCGTTCTCGATCCCCCAGTCGCTGCCGGTGCGGACGATGACGGCGTCCGCGTCGGGCGCCACGTAGACGTACTGGCCGAAGTTCCCGAGCGCGTAGAACCGTTCGGGACGATCGGTGTCGACCCACCAGAAGAGCTGGTAGAAGCCCGCCGGGTCCGTGGTGGCGTCCGCGTCGGTCGCGGAACGCACCCATTCCTCGGAGACGATGCGGTTGCCGTTCCACTCGCCGCCGTGCAGGAAGAGTTCGCCGAAGCGCGCGTAGTCCACCGGGGCGACGTTGAGGCCGCTCTCCATCTTCTCGAACCCCGAGGCCTCGGAGTCCAGGCTCCACGAGGCGTCGAACTCCGCCCCGAGTGGCTGCCACAGCCTCGTGGCCATGAAGTCGGAGACCGTCGTCCCCGTGGCCCGCTCGAGCACGAGGCCGAGCAACAGTGGGTTGTAGTTGTTGTAGAGCCAGTCGCCCCCGGGAGGCGCCACGATCTCGGTCTCGCTCAGAGCCAGATCGCGCAGGTCCGTCCCGTAGTACGTGTCGATGTCGTCGCCCCACGGCAGCGGGAGGTCCTGCTCGACGTACCGCAGGCCCGAGGTCATCGAGAGCAGATCGCGGAGCGTGATGCGTTCGAACCGTGGGTCCCGCTCGGCGAGCTCGGGGACGTACTCGGTCACCGGGTCGTCGAGGCCCCCGATCGAGCCCTCGTCGATCGCGATCCCCACGAGCGTCGACAGGAACGACTTCGCGACCGAGAACGAGGTCTGCGGCGTCCGCCGCTCGGCGCCGTCGAAGTAGCGCTCGTAGACGAGCCGGTCGTCCTGGACCACGAGGAACGCCGACGTGTCGGTCCGGCGAAGGAAGCCGTCGAGGTCAGGGCCTTCACCCGCGGGAGCCGGGAGATCGAGCTCCGCGCCCGCCGGGAGCGGGCTCGGATCTTCGCCAGCCCGGATCGGGCGGGCGGGAAACCGCAACCGGTCGCCCACGTCGGCCTCGGTCCAGATCATCGCCCGGGCGATCGACGAGCGATCGGTCGACAGCCATGCCCACCCGTAGAGGATCGGCACCACCAAGACGAGCGCGGCCAGGACGACGAGCGTGCGGCGCAGCCAGCGGCGGCGGCGGGTCGGCGGTCGCGCGTTCGACATCACGTCCCCTCCGTGAGCGGCCCGGTCCGACGGGCCGATCACCCGTCGACTGTAGACCGCGTGTTCGGCCGGTGACATCGACTCGCGGGCCGACCGGCGGGAGCGCGGATGCATCACCATGTTGGTTCCGACGGATCGTTCGGCGGCTCGTGAAGCGAAACTGTTAGGCTAGAGAGGTCCACCAATGGTGGAACCGCCCAAGACGGGGCGCACGCGCGAGGAACTCGCGACCTTGCCTTTCCCGGTTCCCTGAGACCGAGGAGGCGCCCATGGCCCACTGGCCGAAGACCGTTCGAGGCAACCTGTTCGCGTTCGTGCTCGCCCTGCTCGTCCTGCTGGCACTGGTCCAGTTTGCGATCGTGCTGTCGGGGCCGTTCGTTTGGGCTTCGCTCGCCGTCGTCATCCTGGGGTCCGCCGTTCTCATCACTCGGAACCGTCGGGCCGCGGCCGCGCACGACCTGACCCTCGCCGATGCCCCTTCGTTCGGCGACGTGCTACGTCACTGGAAGCGGCACGACGATCTCGAGATCCCTGCGCGGTAGACCTGCCCCGTAGTGAGGCGATCCGAGCCCAGGATCCGAGCGAGGTGGTGGTCGCGTCGACGACCGTTCGCGAGATCATGAGCACCGAGCTGGTCACGGTCGATCCGACGGCCACCCTCACGGAGACCGCACGCGTCATGTTCGCGGGACGGGCGGGGTCCGCGCTGGTGCTCCGGGACGGCACGCTCGTCGGCATCTTCACCGAGCGCGACATCCTCCGGGCTCTCGGGGACTCCTCGAGCGCGGACCTGGCCAGGGTCTCACCGGTCTCCAAGTGGATGTCCGAAGACCCGGAGACGATCGGCCCCGAGACCTTGATAGGGGAGGCACTCGATCGGATGCTGTTCGGCGGATTCCGGCATCTGCCGGTGATGGACGGCGAGGCCGTCGTCGGGATGGTCTCGATGCGCGACCTTGCCAGGATCATGGCCCATCCCTCCTGAGACGGGCAGGCACCAGGACCCGTGCGACCCTGTTCGTGTGAACGAGATGCCGTGAAGGCCATACCGTGAAGGCCGAGCTCGAGCGCTACCCGGCCGCCACGACCGCCAGGACCTCGTCCGCGTAGCGTTCGAGCTTCGCGGGTCCGACACCCGAGATCGCGGCGAGATCGGCCCAGTCCTTGCACCGACGCTCGGCGATCTCCGCCAGCGTCCGATCGTGGAACACGACGTAGGCGGGCACTCCGTCGGCGTTCGCGCGCTTCCGGCGCCATTCCTTCAGTCGGTCGAACAGGGCGCCGCCTCGGCCGACCGTGACCGCCGCACCGGGAGCCGCCTTCGGCCTCGAAGGCACCGACGGCGCGAGCTCCATCTCGTCCAGGAACGGGCTCGGCTGCGCGCGGCCGGCCGCCGGCCAGGTGAGGAACAGGTACCGGCGGGCGCGCGTGATCCCGACGTAGAGGAGCCGTCGCTCCTCCTCGGGGTCGGCCTTGGCACGGCCCGATCGGAACGGCAGCTCGCCGTCGAGCAGGCGCGGCAGGAACACGGCGTCGAACTCCAGCCCCTTCGCGCGGTGGTAGGTGAGCAGGTTCACGCCGCGGCCGCTGTGCTCGGTGGAGAAGCGGCGGGCGAGCTCGGCGCCGAACGCCGCCGCGCCGCCCCCACCGGCGCGCTCGAACTCCGTCGCGAGCGAACGCATCCGGCCGAGGTCGGACTGGCGCGTGACCTCCTCGTCGGCGTCGGGTGAGGCCTCCGGGTCGTAGCCGAGCTGGTCGGTGACAGCCTCGACGGCCTCGGCCACCGAGCCGATGCCGGCGCGCTTCAGCCGCTGCAGGACCGCGCGCGGCCCCGGGCGGCGCAGGAACGCGCCGTCGCGCACCTGATACGGGATCGCCGCGGCGGCGAACGCCTCCTCGAACGGCTCGGAGCGCGCGTTGATCCGGTACACCACCGCGATCTCCTCCAGCGGCACGGCCTCATGCGCGTGGAGGGCTCGGACGGCCTTCACGATGGCGTCGACCTCCGCCTGCTCGTCGGGTTCCGCGCGCGCGAGCGGCAGAGGCCCCGGCGGCCGGGTCGCCCGGAGCGACTTACGGAACCCGCCTAGGCGTGTCGCGAGCCGGTTGGCGAGCTCGAGCACCTCGGGGGTGGAGCGGTAGTTCTCCTCGAGGCGCACGACCGTCGCCTGCGGGAACCGCGTCGTGAACCCGAGCAGGTGCGACGGCGACGCTCCGGTGAACGCGTAGATCGTCTGGTAGTCGTCGCCGACCACGCAGAGCTCGTCGCGGTCGCCGAGCCAGCGTTCGAGCAGGCCGGCCTGGAGCGGGTTCACGTCCTGGTACTCGTCCACGGTGAACGCGGCGAACCGCGCTCGGACCTGCTCGGCAGCGTCGGGGTGCTCGTCGAACAGCCGCAGCGCGAGCCCGAGCATGTCCTCGAAGTCGAACCGTCCCGTCGAGCGCTTGCGCCGCTCGTACCCGTCGTAGACGCGGTGCATCAGCTCGGCCGGGATCGGCGGCTCGTGATCGCCGAGCTCGATCAGGTACCGCGCCGGGGTGATCATCCGGTTCTTCGCCCACTCGATCTCGCCCGCGAGCTCGCGACGGGGCAGGAACCTGTGGGGCGGCGGCAGCGCGTTCGCGAGCGAGGAGATGAGCGGGGCCTTGTGGTCGAGGACCTCGGGGAGCGGCTCGCCGGTGTGCGTGGACCACAGTCGCGAGAGCTGCGAGAGCGCCGCCGAGTGGAACGTGCGCGCCTCGACGCCCTCGACGCCGAGCGCCCCCAGCCGGGCCCGGAGCTCGCCCGCCGCCTTGTCGGTGAACGTCACGGCGAGGATCTGCGAGGGCTCGAACGCGCCACCGCGGACCTGACACGCGATGCGGTGCGTGATCGTGGTGGTCTTGCCCGTCCCCGCGCCGGCCAGGATCGTGACCGGCCCCCGGACCGCAAGGGCGGCCTCGCGTTGAGCCTCGTTCAGGCCGGCGAGGACATCCTCGAGTTCGGGCACCGAGCGGACCCTAGCACCGAGCCCGGACGCAGCCCGAAGAGACGACGAAAAGAAGGGAACCCACCATCGTGGGTTCCCTCCTCGTCACGACCGCGCTCGCGCGGTGCGCGGGCGGGTCGGTTCGGTGCCGGACGGTCGGTCAGACCTTGGCCGGAACGCCTTCGTAGAAGGCGAGGTCGCCGACCTGACTCGTCCGGAGCTCGACCCGGTCGCTGATGTGCTCACGGTCCCAGGTATCGGACACGGTGACCGCATGATCTGCGTCCTTGCGCGTCTCCCACAGGCTGAGCGACAGGCACTTCCCCTCACCGATGTCGGCGAGGCCGTACCTGATGAACCCGGGCTGGTCGCGGAACTCGCGCAGCATCTCGTCCTGCGCGACGTCTGCGAGCTCCTGGAACGAGCCCTTCTTGATCTCATAGGTTGCGATACGTACGTGCTTCATGTGTGCTCTCCTAACCGTTCGTCGTGCCCCTGAACCAACCGGGGCCAACGCGAGCCAGAGCCGAAGCGGTGCGTTCGGGGCATCAAGCCATCGCTGGGACCAGCGAGATGGGACTGGATCGGTGAGGCGATCCCCGTGCGTCCTCGTCTCCCGTCAGGAACGGGGGTCGCTGTCTCCCACCAGTGTACGTCTTTCTCGATGCACCACGACCGGGCTGCGCGCCGATCGAGTCTCGGGCTGCGACCGCCGTGACACGCGAGGTGAGATGATGGAGGTCACGCATCATCCGGCGACAAGAGGTGTCTGTCGCTCAGCCTTTGGGAAACGCGCAAGGACGCAGACGCGGCGAACGCAGTGTCCGCGGACTGGGTACGCGACCTCATGAGCGACCGGGTCGAGCTGCGGACGAACAAGGTCGGGGACCTTCTACGAGGGCGTGCCCGCGACGGTCTGACCTCGTCCGGCACTGAAACGACCCGCCCGTGCGCCGCGCGAGCGTGGTGGTGACGGAAAGGGAACCCACCGGGAGTGGGTTCCCTTACTTCTTGCCTGCGGTTCACGGTGGGTTACTGAGATTCCTCACCTCGGAGGCTGGCGGGTACTGCAGCCATGTCGCCGCCTCGTCTCGATCTATGCACTCATGACCTGACCGCCGAGATCGCGGATGCGCTCTTATGATCCGCTGGTCTCTGTCTCGGGTCTAGCTCGCCCTAGGCGCCGGTCCTCTGACCGGCTCATCTGCTACCCAGCCCGGACCGCCGGCTTCCGTTCAGCTCAACTGATCGTCAGGCCTAGGTCAGCTGTCTCTCCCTCTCCCACCGTTCCCGGGTGAGGACGTAGATGACGAACTCGAGCCCCTCGAAATGGATCGTGCCCCCCGGCTCGAACCCCAGCCGCTCCGCGACCGTGCGCATCGCGACGTTCTCCGAAACCGTCGGCATGTGCACCCGGGTGGCCCCCGCCTCCGCGAACAACCAATCGGTGAGGAGGCGGATCGCCTCGGTTCCGTAGCCCCTCCCCCGCATCGGTTCCTCGATCCCGATCCCGATCTCGAACACGCGGGGGTTCCTGCTCGACGCGTCACGGCGTATCCTGGGCACGCTGAACGACCATTCAAACCGTCCGGGGAGGTCAGTCATGGACACGCAGCCGGGCACGACCGACTTCTGGCTCCAGCCCGCCGAACACGACTGGCACCCCCGGCCCACCCTGTCCGGGCGCGACCACACGAGCTTCGAGGTCTGGGACGAGGAGCGAGAGCGCATCTGGTGGGGGGACTGGGTCGCGTTCGGGCGCTCCGAGGAGGTCTCGGGTGCCGGCGACTTCGTCGTACGGGACGTGGCGGGCGAGTCGGTCTTCGTCGTCCGGAACGCCGAGGGCCGCCTGAACGGCTTCTACAACGTCTGCTCACATCGAGGCACGAAGTTCCTCGACGACGACGAGTGCGGGAACCGCCGCAAGGCCTTCACCTGCCCGTACCACGCCTGGACGTATGACCTTGACGGGCGCCTGATCGGCACGCCGAATGTGCGGGAGGACGAGCTCTTCGACCGATCGTCGTACCCGCTGCATCCGATCGGCGTCGACGAGTACGCGGGATTCGTGTTCGTGAGCCTCGCGGACCGGCCGCGTCCGCTGATGGAGTCGCTCACGCAGGGGACCGAGACCATGACCGCGTTCGAGCGGTTCGCGATGCAGGACCTGCGGGTCGGCGTCCGGATCGACTACGAGGTCGAGGCCAACTGGAAGATCATCGTCGAGAACTACAACGAGTGCCTGCACTGCCCGACGGTGCACCCGGAGCTCGTCAAGGTGGTGCCGCTGTTCCGGTTCGGCGAGGTCTGGGACGACGAGATGCGCGACGGCGGCAACGCGATGGTCGAGGGCGCGACCTCGTTCACGATCGAGGGTCGCTCCGACCTTCCGACGCTTCCCGGCCTGCTGCCCGAGGACCTCGGCCGGTACTACGGGTCGTACCAGTTCCCCAACCTGATGCTCAACATGCACCCCGACTGCGTCATGTACTACATCGGCTACCCGAGGGGTCCCTCACACACCACGGTCGTCTCCGAGTACCTGTTCCCGCCGGAGGTGATCGCCGACCCCGAGCGCTTCAAGCCCGAACCCGTGGTCGAGCTGTGGGACCTGATCTCGAAGCAGGACTGGGACGTGTGCGAGCGAGCTCAGACCGGCGTGGGTTCGCGCGCGTTCACGACGGGCGTGTACCCGCGCCAGGACCGGTTCCTCTACTCGTTCAACGAGGACTACCGCGTCAGGATGGGGCGAGAGCCGCTCGGCTAGACGTTCGGACCGCGGCGCCTACGAGCCGCCCTCCTCGAGGATCTCCTTGAGGTGGGCGAGATCCTGACGGTTGTCGATCTGGAGGGCGGTGACCATGTCGTCGTCGTGGGCGACGTTCCGAAGCTCCACCTTGGTGCCCCCGGCCTCCGTGTCGGAGAACCGGTAGCTGGTCTCCATCGGGTACGGCCCCGAGGTCGAGCTCATGGCGAGCGACTCGCCCGGTACGTACTCGGTGACCTGGTATGTGAACTCGCGCGTCTCGTCCAGGACCTTGGCCTCGAAGGCGAACTCGGAGCCTGCCGACAGCGGCTTGGGTGACTTCCACTCGGCCTTGCTGACGTTGTGGGACCACTCCGTCGCGTTCTCCGGATCCGAGACGTACTCGGCGACCTCGGAGCGCGGGCGGTCGATCTCGATCTGCGTGAGCACGTCCTGATCCATGGGTGCCCCCTTCTCTGGCCTACCGAAGGCCTGCCGGCCTGGCAACGTTCAGGTACCCGCGCTCGGCGCGTCGCAACCGTGCGTCGTCCACCGCCTGACGCTGGCGCCCGCCCCTCCGCCGCCGTACGCTCGCGGCCGTGCCGACCTGCTCGCACGTCCCCGAGCGACGGAGGCGCTGATGTCCTCGATCCCTTCCCTCGTTCCGCGCGATCGCTACGCGGCGCTCGAGCGCTGCACCTACCTCAACCAGGCGTCGCTCGGGCTGGTGCCCATCGAGACGATCGACGCGATGGATGCCTTCCTGAGGGAGACGGCGCAGTTCGGCAACCTCTACCTCAGCGACGACCAGGAGGCCGCGATCTTGGAGGGCGTCCGTTCGGCAGGCGCCGAGCTGCTCGGGACCTCGCCCGATGCCGTCGCCGTCGTCGCGGGCGCGAGCGAGGGGCTCGGCCAGGTGACCTCGCTGCTCGAACCCGACGGCGGGACCGTCCTGCTCGTGCGATCGGACTTCCCGAGCGTCACCTACCCATGGCTCGCGGCCGCCGAGCGTCGCGAGACAGCGCTGCGCTTCGTCGACGACCGCGCCGACCGAGACCTCACCCAGGATCTCGTCGACGCGATCGACCCGACGACGGTGGTCGTCGCCTTCAGCGTCGTCCAGTACGCGAGCGGCACGCGAGTCGATGCCCGGCGGGTGGCGGCCCGGGCGCACGAGGTCGGCGCCCGCGTCGTGGTAGATGCGACGCAGCTCGCTGGTGCGGGGGACGTCGACACCGCCGCGTGGGGTGCCGACGCGCTGGTGACGAGCGGCTACAAGTGGCTGTCGGCCCACGGTGGCGCCGCGTTGCTCGCGCTCGCTCCCGATCTGGTGCATCGCCTCCCGCGCCTCGTCGGCTGGATGGGCGCCGAGCGCCCGTTCGACTTCGATCCGTTGAACCTTCGCCTCGCCGACGATGCGCGTCGCTTCCAGCTCTCGACGATGTCGTACGTCTCCGCCATCGGGCTCGAGGCGTCGATCGGGATGCTCTCGTCGCTCGGGTTCGACCGCGTCGACCGGCATGCGCGCGCGCTGGCGACGCACCTCGTCGGTCGCGTTGCCGGGCTCGGATGGCATCCGTTCCGGCCACCGAGCGATCCGTCGGCCGCGCCGCACATCGTGTCCCTGCGGCACCCCGATCACGATCCGGGTGAGACCTCGGATCGTCTCACGTCGGAGTTCGGGGTCATCTGCGGCGGTCGAGCCGGCGGGCTCAGAGTCTCGCTCCATGCGTACAACGACGGCGGCGACGTGGACCGGCTCGTGGAGACCCTGGGGCGGCTCTGAGAGGGGCGTCTCGTTCATGCGATCGTGATACGGGTGCGAGACGGTGATCCCGTCACCCTTCCGGCGGCTCAAGGGGAGCTCGAGCGCGTTTCTACCCTTACTGACCGGTCATCTGCTCGAGGTGCTCGGGGTATCGATCGCCTTCCACGCGGATCGCCGAGGCTGCGCGCTCGATCTCGGTGAGATCCTCGGACGTGAGTCCGACCTCGGCCGCCCCGAGGTTCTCTTCCAGACGCTCCGGCTTCGTCGTCCCCGGGTTCGGGACGATCCACGGTTCCTGGGCCAGCAGCCAGGCGAGGGCGATCTGCGCGGGTGTCGCACCCTTGCGGTCTCCGATCATGCGGAGCAGGTCGACCAGAGCCTGGTTCGCCTCCAGTGCCTTCGAAGTGAAGCGTGAGCACCGCCCGGAAGTCGCTGCTCTCGAACGTCGTGTGCGCGTCGATCTTCCCCGTGAGGAACCCCCTCCCGAGAGGGCTGAAGGGGACGAAACCGATCCCGAGCTCCTCGAGCGTCGGCAACACCTCGGCCTCGGGTCCTCTCGTCCACAGCGAGTACTCGCTCTGGACCGCGGTGACGGGCTGGACCGCGTGCGCGCGGCGGATCGTTCCCGCCGCCGCTTCGGACAAGCCGAAGTACTTGACCTTGCCCTCCTGGATCAGATCTCGGACCGCGCCCGCGACGTCCTCGATCGGCACGGGTCTACCCGGTGCTGATAGAAGAGATCGATCGAATCGACGTTCAGCCGTTTCAGCGAACCCTCCGTGACCTCCCTGATGTGGTCCGGGCGGCTGTTCACGCCGACCTGTTCGCGTTCACCGGCCGGGTCGAGCTCGAACCCGAACTTCGTGGCGATCACCACGTGCTCGCGGAGCGGAGCGAGCGCCTCGCCCACGAGCACTTCGTTCGTGAACGGTCCGTACGCCTCCGCGGTATCGAAGAGCGTGAAGCCGAGTTCGATCGCCGAGCGGAGGACGGCGACCATCTCCCGACGGTCAGGGACCGGGTCGTACGAGGAGGTCGTCCCCATGCAGCCGAGTCCGATCGCCGAGACCTCCGGACCACGCGGTCCGAGCCTGCGCGTCTGCATCGCTCCTCCAGTATCGCTTCCCTGGACGAACCGTCGAACCTGCGGCCGATCAGTGGCCGGCGCGGCTGCTCTCGGTCTCGGCGCCCCGCGCGGGGACAACGAGCCGGTACACCGACCGGGCGTATCGACGGACCTCGCGAGGGCGAAGCTGGCCACCCGGGAGCTCGACGACGAAGCCCTCGGTGGCACGAAGGACGTGCTTCTGCCACGACGTGGCGGTCCCGTGGAGTCGGCCCAGCCGGACGAGCGGCAGGCCGACCAGGCGGGCGTATCGCCGTTCGATCCGGAGGTCGCCCGACGCGTCCACCAGCGCGAGCGGCTGGTGGAACCAGATCGTGATGTCGGGTTCGATCCGCCGGATGAGGCGCATCGCGATCCGGGTCTCGGGCTCGGATGCGCGGCGAGCCCCCGGGTAGTACCGGCCCTCGGGCCCCGGCCGCCATCGGTACGGGAAGTTGCGGTTCAGGTCGACGCCGCGGGCGTTCTGTCGCGTGTGCGCGGCCCGGCCGTCCGGGTTCAGGGTGGGCAGGATCCACAGGTCGAGGAAGTGCCGCGGCCGTCCCCTCCGCAATCGGTCGGCGATCCGAACGCCGCCGCACTCGTCACCGTGGATACATCCGACGACCAGCACGCGCACATCGTCCGGATCGCCCCGCTCGAAGACGCGGATCGGTCTGCCATCGACCGACGCACCGAGGAGTTCTCGCTCATCGACGGTCGGCGCACCCCACGATGGGGTCGCGACCGAGACAGCGATCGCCACCGTGACACCTACGCGGACCACCTGCCCGGGTCGTCGCGGCGATCGACGACTCACATCGCCCGCCGATCGGACCCGTCCCCGCGCGCCCACTCCCGCACGAACTCGACCGGCCGGTAGTTCAGGATCCGCTCGCGAGGGATCTCAGCAAGCGCCGCGGTCGCCATCCCGAACGGCAGGAACTCGAGCTCGAGCGCCGTATGGGCGTCGCTCCCGATCGAGAACCACTCGACGCCCTCCTCGCGCGCGATCGTCGCGAGCTCGACGGTGAGGTCCTGGCGCGCCGGGGTCGCGTCGAGCTCGACCGCCTTGCCCACCCTCGTCGCCTCGGCGAACACGCGGCGCCAGTCGGCCTCGAGGCCGGCCCGCCGGCCGTACATCCGGGCCTTCGGGTGCGCGAGCACGTGCAGGCGCGGCTGGTTGAGGGCGGCGAGGTAGCGCTCGGTCTCGTCCTCCTTGGACCGCAGCGCCGAGTGGAACGCGCCGAGCACCAGGTCGAGGCTGCCGAGCGAATCGTCGTCCATGTCGATGGAGCCGTCGGGGAACAGGTCCACCTCCTGCGAGCGGAGCACGCGGAACGCGTCACCGTCCCCGTCGAACGCGGCGTTCATCGCGTCGATCGCGCGGCCCTGCTCGGCGAGCTCGTCCGCGGTCATGCCGTTCGCGATCTGCAGCGCCTGCGAGTGGTCGGTGATCGCGACGTACGGCCGCCCGAGCGACCTCGCGGCCTCGACCATCTCCTCGAGCGGCAGACCGCCGTCGCTCCAGGTCGTGTGCATCTGGAGGTCGGCGCACGGCGTGGACTCCCACGCCGGATCGGCGTCGAGCACCCGGCGGACCTCCGCGTACGTGAGGTATCCGCGCCGCGTCTCGTCGGGTTCGGGGATCGGGGGAGGATCCTCGAGCCACGCCTCGAGACGCGCGGCGACCCAGGGCCCGACCGAACGGAGCTCGGTGAGCGAACGGCCGGCGGCAGCAACCGCGCCCGCCTCCTCGGCCCAGAAGTGCGCCGCCCTCGACGCTCGCGAGAGCGCCCTGCGCCGATGGTCCGCCTCCTCCTGCGAGGCGGTCCACAGCAGCTCGCCGAGATCGCCGTTCGTCAGCACCGGTGGCGATCCCGCTCGATCACAGCCCCACGATGATGCCGAACTCGAACACCTGCCGGCCGGCAGCCGATGGACGCGAGCCGACGGCACCTGCCCCCGAGCGCCTCAGTTGTTCGGTGGCGCGGAGCTGATATCTGCGAGGAGCGCCTGTGCCTCGGAGCTCCACGACAAGTCTGCCAGGGCGATCATGCCGACCGGGCGTCCGTCCTCCACCACCGGCAGGCGCCTGATGTCGTGCTCGCGCATGACCTGCACGGCCTCGTGGACGGATGCCGTGGGCTCGATCGAGGCGGGGAACGGAGTCATCACCTGCGCGACCGTCGTGGTCACGGGGTCGCCTCCCTCACCGACCAGCCTGATGGCGATATCGCGGTCCGTGATGATGCCTTCGTTCTGACCACCCTCCACGACGATCACGCTGCCGATATCCGCCCGGGCCATGATTTCCGCGGCTTCGCGGATCGGTGCGTCGGACTCGATCGTCTCCGGAACGGCGGTCATGACATCGCGGATCTCCCGGACGTCCAGCCTCGGGGCCGCCGTCACACCCTTCATCCCGCCGCCGACGCGACTCCCCGACACGCCCGCCCGATCCGCGACGGTCGAGGCTCGTTCCCGTGCCTGATCGACGACGTCGCGGATCGCGGCCACCGGCTTGTCGCCCATCTTGATGCCGGCGACGTAGCCGGCGGCGAACGCCACTACTGTTCCGAAGAGTCCCATCGGTAGCCTCCCGTCGTTGAGCTTCTTCCGACGGGATACCCTGCCGGTGCGTCCGCAATCACGTTCGGACGGTGACCTCGCTCGCTCCCGCGCCGATCTCGATGTCGTATCGAGCCTCGATCAGATCGTAGTCCGGACTCCGCCAGTCGGTCTTCCCGCCGCCCGCCCGGAGTCGGAAATCGTCGATGGCCAGCTTCGACGACCCGCCGCCGATGCGAACCCGAACGGGAACGCCGGCGGGTCGGACCAGCTCGACGTCGTGCGCTCCGCCTCCGATCCGAACTCCGACCGACCGCCTTGGCCGAGGCAGCCGAACCGCGGTGTGTGAGCAGCCTCCCGAGATCACCAGGCCTCCGAGGTCCAGGTCCTCGAGATCCGCCACGACGTGCGACATCCCCCACCTGCCCGTGATGTTCCACGGGACCCGGCCGGACAGAGTGATCTCTCCCCGGCTAGGCAGGAGGCTCGGCCGGTACCTCACGGTCACGGTCCCGCCGTGGACGCCGACCTCGGGCATCATTCCGTCGAATCGAGCCCGGTAGAGCTCGTCCATGGACGCGTCGACCACGATCGTCAGGTTCGAGACCCCTCGGGTGAACACCAGGCGTCCCGCGTGGACGGAACCGAGCGGTGCCGTGAGCTCGTGCGCGGTGGTGGTTGTCCTCATCGCGACTCCTCCTCAGCAGACCTGCTCGATCCCACGCTAGGGATGTCGGCGGGCTGCCCCAGGGCCGAAAGTCCCTGGGATGACGGACCGCTCGCCTCCTGCCCCTCCCTGCACCTCGACCGATCGGCACCGCGCGCCGATTGACCCTTGCCTCGGCCGGGTACCGACGCCGAGATGACGAGCGCCCGGACCAGCGATCTCTGGTGGAAGAGCGCCGTCGTCTATTGCCTGGACGTCGAGACGTTCCTCGACTGGGACGCAGACGGGATCGGCGATCTCCGCGGGTTGACCGAACGGATCGACTACCTGGCCGGCATCGGCGTCAGCTGCATCTGGTTGATGCCGTTCCAGCCCTCGCCGAACCGAGACGACGGCTACGACATCACCGACTACTACGGGGTCGATCACCGCCTCGGCTCCCTTGGTGACTTCGTCGCGCTGATCAGGACGGCGAAGGACCGCGGGATACGCGTCATCGTCGACCTCGTGGTCAACCACACGTCCGACCGGCATCCCTGGTTCCGCGAGGCGAGGTCGTCGCCCGACAACCGCTTCCGCGACTTCTACGTCTGGCGCGACCGGCCGACGAGGACACCGAAAGCGTCGATCGTCTTCCCCGACGCGGAGGACAGCATCTGGGCGAAGGACGACAAGGCGGGGCAGTGGTACCTGCACCATTTCTACTCGCACCAGCCGGACCTCAACATCGGGAACCAGCAGGTCCGCGACGAGATCGCGAAGGTCGCCGGGTTCTGGCTCGAGCTCGGCGTCGACGGGTTCCGCGTCGACGCCGTCCCATTCCTCATCGACACGAGCCAGGTCGCCGATGTCGATCTCGATCCGCACGAGATCCTCCGGCATCTCCGCTCGTTCATCTCCCGCCGGCGCGGAGACGGGGTGCTCCTGGGCGAGGTCAACCTTCATCCCGAACAGCTCATCGACTTCTTCGGCGGCGACGACGCCGACGAGGTGCAGCTCCTGTTCAACTTCCCGTTGATGGAGGCGACGTGGCTCTCGCTCGCTCGACAGGACGCCGGGCCGATCGCCGCGGCCCTCCGCGAGACGATCGCCGTCTCCCCGGACTGTCAGTACGCGAACTTCCTCCGCAACCACGACGAGCTGACCCTCGACAAGCTCTCCGAGGACGAGCGTCAGGAGGTCTTCGACGTCTTCGGTCCCGAGGAGGACATGCAGGTGTTCGGCCGCGGGCTGCGGCGCCGACTCCCGTCGATGCTGGACGGCGACCCCCAGCGGATCCGGATGGCGTACAGCCTCATGTTCTCCTTGCCGGGCACGCCCGTGCTCTTCTACGGCGAGGAGATCGGCATGGGCGAGAACCTCGAGATCGACGGCCGCATGAGCGTGCGCACGCCGATGCAGTGGAGCGACGAGGAGAACGCGGGGTTCTCGAAGGCCCGGCCGTCGCGACTCCGACGCCCGGTCGTCGAAGGCCGGTTCGGCCCGCTCGCCGTGAACGTCGCGGCCCAGCGCCGAGACCCGGACTCGCTGCTCAGCTGGATGGAGCGGCTGATCCGGCGCCGGCGGGAGACCCCCGAGCTCGGATGGGGGACGTGGGACGTCCTGAAGACGAACATGTCGACCGTGTTCGCGCACCGATGCGATTGGGAGGGCCGAATCGTGGTTGCGGCCCACAACCTCGGAGAGCAGCCATGCGTCGTTCGTCTCGAGCTCGGCGGCGTTCCGAAGGACGGGCGGTTGGACGACCTGCTCGACGACCGCGGGGCGACGAGCCTCGCCGACGACGGCAGCCTCGAGCTCAAGATGGACGGCTACGGCTTCCGGTGGTTCCGGATCACGAGGGGCGAGCAGCACACGCCACCGTGACGACGGTCCGCGTCGATGGGGCCGGGACGAAGACCCGGCCCCTCGAGGTCGACTTCGGTCGTGCCCTCGATCAGGGTGAGTCGTCGCGGTCCACGCGGAGGATGCGTGGACCCGTCCCCGCGTCGTCGTCCTCGATCAGCTCGAGTTTCGCACCGGGTTCGAGCCCGCTCAGCTGATCGACGCCGACCCATACGTCATGAACGACCCCGTCTTGACCCGTGAGCCGAACGAGGGCCTTCTCGTCGGCGCTTTCGACGACCTCCTGGAACACGAACCGGATGCCGTTCGGCACGTCGCCACCTCCTCGGGTTCCCGTGCGCATTCCACCACGGGGAGATGGTGTGCGGCCCGCTCCTCAGGCCGAAGCCATCGATCCCTCGGTCACTTCCCCCTTGTGCGCGGCGAAGGCCGCCAGGACCTCGTCCTTCTCGCGCGAAGGGATGTTGAAGTGATCGAGCGAGCGTCCCAGCTCGGCCGCGACCTCGTCGAACTCCTCGGGGGTGATCTGGAGCTCGCGATGGGCTTCTTCGAGCCCGAGCGGGGTGCTTCCCGGCTTCGTGGCGGTGAACGAGAGGGGTCCACCCGCGACGTTGCAGACCCACAGCGTGCGCATGAACTTGAGCCCCGGGAGCCTGTCCAGCGTGTTGGTATGCCACTCACGAAGCTCGGGGTTCTTCGATCCTTGGCCGACGATCGGGTTCTGGACGACCGCATCGCTGAAATGGTCGACCACCGCGGCGATCGCGAACACGCCACCCAATCGGTCGTACAGGCTTGGCTCCGCCATCTCGTTCGTCCCCTTCCTCTGGTCGATGAGCTCGATCGCGCAGTCACGAGGGCGGGATCAGTGGAGGGGCCCGTGCGGGGGCAGATCGCGTCGTGAGCGGGACGAGAGAGGCGGATCCGCGACCTGAGGGTTGGGAGGGTATGAACCCTCTTTATCAAGCCTCTCAGCGAACGGTCAAGACCCGGTAGGCGCAGCCCCGCTCGTCGTAGTCGCGGTATGCCTGGGTCCGCAGGTCCTCCAGCCCGGCCTTCCGGAAGGCGCCCTCCAGGATGCCCGCGTGGAGCTCGCACACGATGTCCTGGGCCTGTTCGCACACCTGACGGAAGATGCAGTTGCGGGCCACGACGTCACCGTTGGACACGACGTACTCGGCCCCCAACGGTGTGAGTTCACGCAGCACGGACTCGGGTGAGTCCGCCGGCTTCGTGACCATCGAGGCGCCGTACCCCCGGCCCGCCTCGCGGGCTGCGGCGACGCCGTCCGTCGTTCCGCGCACCGCCTGGGCCAGCAGCGCGGCCAGCCGAGCGAATCGCCTGATGGGATAGCTGACGTCGATCTGACGCTCGGTGAGCCGGTAGAGCTTGGCGGGTTTGCCGGTGGTGCCTCGGCGCTGGCCCGGGCTCAGGTACCCAAGGGACACGAGCCGCTCGAGATGATCGTGCGCCACGGTCCGGTGGACGCCGACCGCGGCGGCAACCTCGGCGGTCGTCCATTCGGGTTGGTGCACGTAGAAGTCGAACAGGATCCTCCGTCGCGTCGGATCCTGCAGCGCGGAGATCGCTCGGTCGATCTCCGAGAGCGGCTCGTCACGCATCCCGGCAGCTTATCGAGTGCCTGCGGGTGGACGAGATCTCGATTTCGGTATCGCCCGGCCATGATGGTAAGAACGATGACTCCCGGCCCCGAGCGCGGTCTCAACCGTGTTGGGGAAGGAAGGAGGCCCGTGATGCGACGCGACACCTCGACCCGCGAGACTCGCGTCTTGCTGGACGGCCTGGGGATGGGCGAGTCGCCCCGGTGGCACGACGGCCGCCTATGGTTCTCGAACTGGGGTACCGGCGAGATCGTCGCGGTCGACCTGGAGGGGAACAGCGAGGTCATCGGACCCGGCGGCGGGGGCAGCGGCTGGGCCACGGACCGGCTCCCGGACGGCCGGATGCTCGTCACCGGCGAGGAGCTGATCCGCGTCGAGCCCGACGGGTCTCGCGTCCGCCACGCCGACCTGAGCGACATCTCGCCGTACGGCTGGAGCGAGATGACCGTCGACGGCCGCGGCAACATCTATGTCAACTCGCTCAACTTCGACTTCGCGGACTTCGGCGAGATCATGACGAGCGGCGCGACGCCGGGCAAGATCGCGCTCGTCCCGCCCGACGGCGATGCCCGCGAGGTCGCCGACGAGCTGGCCTTCCCCAACGGCATGGTCGTGACGCCGAACAACGCGACGCTGATCGTCGCCGAGTCGTTCGCCCGCCGGCTGACCGCGTTCGACATCGCCGCCGACGGGGGCCTGTCGAACCGGCGCGTGTGGGCCGACGTCACGGGCGACGGGATCTGCCTCGACGCCGACGGCGCCGTGTGGTGCAGCGACGTGGGACCGGAGGATGCAGGTGTCGTCCTCCGCGTCCGCGAGGGTGGTGAGGTGCTCGACCGGATCGAGCTCGATCGACCGTGCTACGCCTGCATGCTGGGCGGCGAGGACGGCCGCACGCTCTTCATGGTTGTCGCGAGGTGGCTCGGCCCGGACAGGATGGAGGAACTGTTGGAGGCGAAGACCGGGCAGATCTTGACGGCCCGCGTCGACGTGCCTCACGCCGGCTGGCCGTAAGCCAACAAGCCGTGACGAAGAAGAGGACCGACGAACGGGCGCCGGATCGACCCTCAGGGGTCTCCTCCGGCCCTCGTTCGCCGGTCCTGGAACTATCAGGAGCTGCCTAGACCTCGGCGAGACGCTTGGCGAGCGTCCGCGCCCTCTTCTCGTCACGGAAGATCCCGACACCGTAGATGGGACCCTGGAGAACCGTGTTCGGCAGGGCCGGCACCTTCGGGCTCTGGACCAGGAAGATCGAGTGTTCCTTCGAGGGGAACTGATCCACGATCTCGCCCTGGCTGAACTCCCGCTGGATCGTCTGCTTGTCGTCGGCCTCGACGACTACCCACGGAGTGTTCTGCATGATCGCACCCCCTTCCTGCTCAACGAACGAGCTTGCCGGCCGGGCCTGAGGTGGACATGAGAACGCCCTGAGAGATCTCTCAGGCGGCGGTCGGCTCGTGCGGGGCATCCTGGCCGTTTGCCGCGGCGCGACCCGATGTCGAAACATGGATCGAGGCAGTCGAGAGAGGGACTCGTCCAGGGCACGGCTCGATCGCGTCA
>Ga0209382_10002275_pt1 | contig 28304 bp, 26 predicted proteins | sample SoiMetdeltSBSDD5_FD_187599 | JGI IMG/M metagenome (GOLD analysis project Ga0209382, IMG submission 187599) | Bulk soil microbial communities from a Populus tree surrounding site in Tennessee, USA - Soil MetaG P. deltoides SBSDD5 (SPAdes) (version 2) | ecosystem: Environmental > Terrestrial >... | reverse complement strand
ATATCAGCACGTTCGCGTTCGGAGGCGTGGCTGCTCTTATGCTGCACCGACGCCAAACCACAAACGAGCTCGCGAACCCATTGCTGCTGTTTGCTTGCATTGTTGTCCTTATCATCGTCCTGTCAAAGAACCCCGATTTCTGGTCGGGACCTTATAGTCTAAGAGCTGTTACGCTGTACCAAATTGTCCCAGCCATGCTGGCCTTCATCATCTGGTGGGTCGCCCGGCACTCTGGGGCTTCGTTTCTGTTATTCCTCAGGTCCAAGTTGGTTCGATCAATTGGCATACTATCCTATGGAATTTATTTAACTCACGTCATCAGTCATCGCTTCGTAAATCTGGAAGGGTATCTTCTGGGCCTGCCTCCATCCGCGTTGACATACTATTTGTTGTTCATTCAGTACGCGGCGATTGCGGTATTCTTGGCTGCTCTAACTCACGGCGTAGTAGAGAGGCCATTCTTGTCAATCAGAAAGCAATTGCTGCCGAGCAAAGGGTCTGCAATCGACGCACGATGGAATGTAAATTGGCGCCAGGTGGCGATTATCGCTGGTGGCCTCTCAACCTTGTGTCTCTTCGCACTGTCTTTGGTTTCGGTTGCTGCGTGATCTACCTAGTTGGAGATGGGTCCGCTATCCGAGGGTGACACTCGGCAACTGTGCGATCTGCGATTGGGGCCAGGGGTTCGCATCGCCAACCGCTGAGATCGACATCAAAGTACGTCGCCATGCGTGTAACACCACTGATAATGTCGCCGGTAAATGAAAAATAGATAACATCGTATCTCTCTAGCCAAATCGGACGTTGGAATAGAGCGTATCTGAACGTAAGATCCGGAAACATCCGGCGCATGATCGGGCTGTCGGGATTGAGCCAGCTGCTAGGGGGAAAAAGGCCGGCGCCGCCGCCTTTCATAATTCCGCTATGTACTGATAGTGGCCGGTCCACATTTTCCGGTATAAGCCATAATTGACGCAGGCCGACCGCCGAGGGAGAGGGCAGCAATTCTTGCTCTTTCGTGTTGCGTCCGATGAACGCCGCAATACTTGATACGTTCAAATATGATGAGAATGAAACAGGAATCGCGAGCAGAAGTATTATTGCGATTGCGTACCGTTGCCACGGTGGCGAGAGAGCTGGCGCGATGACTTCGGACGTTACACACGTTCCAATCACAAGCGTCATCAGGACGGATTCCATAAGGGTGGCTGAGTAATCTCGCTTGTAAAGGATCCAGCTTGAAAGCAGGGCCGCGACAAAGAGCGGTAATATCATCGCGGCCCGCCTCCAGGACGTAATGAAACTCAGGCTGATGGCGCCCCACAGCGGCAGCGCGTATCCAACAGCCTTTAGAGGAGGCCCTTCCATGACACGAACCAACAACCACTTTGGCCAACCATAAGATTGATCCGGAAACCCACCACCTGTGCGAACAAAGAGACCAAATTCGCGCCGGCCCCGAAGCAAAAAATTCGGTTCTAGCCCATAATTCAAAAACCATATGAACACACATATCGCTAGAGCTGAACCGCTAACCGCAGCCGCAAAGATCATCGATCGCGACCACGGGCGGTTTATCAGCAACGCGTGTCCAAATGCGGCAGCAGGAAAGAGTACAAGCGTGACTTTGATTGCAAGTGCTAGCGCTATCATCGCCCCGAAGCCGACAAGGCGTCGAAAAGTTAGCTGTTCCCCATGAGCAGTGCGAAGTATCGCTCCGGTGGCTAAGAGTGCTATGCCCAGGTCGGCAGCCTGATAATCGGGCTGCGTCAAGGCGTATATTAAGCTAAGGTCAGCGGAATAAATAAACACAAGCCAAACAATTGCTGCGACAGCCCGACCACCTATTCCTGGTATCGCAGATGCCATCCAAGCGAAACAGGCGACGTTGAATAATTGCGTCGCAGATACGGAGAGGTAAGAAAAATAATCAATCCTAGGAAAGAGCTGTGTTGCCGGCAAACCGGTAGCAGTCAGCAGGAGTTGAATAGCTTTGTTGACCAAGTCAATGATCTGTCCCTGCTGTAGGAACAGAAACGTTGGTGGATCGTAAACTCCCCGCAACGAGTAAAAATAGCGCACACCAAGGCTTTCCTCGTGAATCCCGGTAAGAGTCCAGCCGTTGAATGCTACCCATGCGATAGGTGCGAGAAGCGCTAGCGCGAAAAACAACACTGGAATTAGCTTCACTAACTCCCAGGGGGACTTGAGAGCATTTTTTGGCTGTTGATTTTGCGGGCCCGCCATAGTCATCGTTGTCTATGATTCAACGTCGCTCCGAAAAAAGCTTTTGCGTATAGTCACGGACAACCGTTCCTTTTGCGAGTTGTTTAAGAGGACATGATTGGACAAATTTATGAACTGAGCCGGCGCTGAAACGCTATCTGGCATCGCTTACCTGATCTTCCGTGGCTATGAGGTTTGGCTTCGGCGAAAAGACTTTTTTCAAAGAGAAAGTTCCTTCTTCTGAGCGCCTGATTGATTCGTCAAGTTCGCACCATCCATCGGCAACGCGGACCGGCTCAACAGTAATCTTACTCAAGTTCTATGTTGATGGGCTTTCGCAAGGTCGCCTCGATGCATGGAGTGACTTTGAAATGATGGGATACCACACATTCACGCTGCCATAACCTTTCCCAGTGCATATACATTAATCGATTTGTTGGGGGTGCCGAAACTTTATACCGCAGACGGTTTTGAACTGACCGTTCTGTTGGCGATTGCAGGTTTATCGGCTTACTCCTTTCTGCGCATGGAAATTCGAGATGTGTTTCCAGCGGCAATTGACGGACGGCCACCCGCGCGAAGGCCGTCAACGTCAGGACGATAGGGTATTTCCGACGTTATTGGTCGCCGAACCGCTGATGTCGCCACGCTAGCTCCGAATAACAAAAATGGACGCAGAATTGCCCCCTCTACTATAGCCGCGTGCACAGCATCGGAGGAATTAGATTAGGCTGGAACCCCAACACCGGAATCTTTCGCTGCGTTGCATTTAAGCAACTCATCTTTCTCGGCGCCCGCGGATGAATGCATGGCACTGCGAACTCGTGTGGGAATTCGTCTTGTGGATCGGCTTGGCCTACCGCGCGGGCCGGCGCCTGCACCCTGCACTGGTCACGATCGTGTCGATCCCAGCTGTCACTATGGCGTCTCAACATCGATTTTGCAGGGTCGGCGGCGCGATCTCCTCGGCAGGACTGACCGTCGGTACGGTTGCGCTCTCGCACGTCGATTTCGGCAACTCGCGCATCCTCGTTCCCGTTGATCGCGCTCCGCGACGCCTCCTATGCGCTCTATCTCGCGCACCCGAGTTGGGGCGCGGAAAGGCACCCAAGCTAGCGTTACCGCGATAAGGTAATCACTACGGCGATTCTTCGGGGAACTACCATCGATGGCCCATCGGCAAAGATGTGACTACGAAAGAGCAGGACGCTTAGTCCGGCAAGAATTACAATAACCGTAACGTCTGGCCACGGTAGGTGTCGCCATTCAATGCGAAGCAACGCTTGCGGCTTGATCGTGATGGCGTTCAATTTGCGGCAAAGGATTTCAACAGGGATGTGTCATTATTGAAGAGTGGCCGATTAAGGCGAGTGGCGAAAAAATGCCCGCATTCTGTTGAAGAATCGAACGAGGCGCAGGCCGTTTTTTGTAAGTTTCAGACTACCAAGAGATTCATCGAGAAGGCCGACTGAGACAAGACGATCAAGTCTTGCCGCGACCATTTGGCGACTGTCGTAGAGCCGCGACATATCATGGTCGGTCATGTCGTGGAAAGAGAGATTAATGAGCACATTTGCCGAGATGCTGCTAATGACGAGGGTGAAGAGAAAGACATAAAGTTCGCAACAAAAGACATATATCAAGACGCCCGCCCACATCTCTGGCGCTGCAAGACCATATTTGTCGTAAAGCCACCAAACCAGTCCGGCCCCTAGAGTGCTTCCCACAAGCAAAAACCGTAAAACAATATTTGGTGGCAAATGCATGCGCGAAAGCGCGGCATGGCAGAGGACAGCCCCGATAAAAAAAGCCATTACTCCAACGAGCCATGGCATAAATTTCAGCCGATCCTTCTGATGTCCGACAACGAGAGCAGGGCCGTAAACAATCTTGTCAACAGGCGCCCACGATGGGTTAACTGCCAACGATCGTCGACCCGCCGGATCAGTACGGACTCCGAGAGGGCGATAGTCCGATTGTGTTTTTTTGTATTCCCGATTTGAAAAAACGTCTCGATCAGCTTCTCTCGTGAAAGGATTGATTTTGACCCCAGTTCGGTGAGGATCGAAATTGAATAGCTGCCCTGCGCAAGGGACCACAGTTCCAAAAAAGAAATACTATAGATACCGTGCAGGGCGACAAGGCCGAGCGCCGTGGCGGTGGCAAGCGCATCGGGTAGGATCCCGCAAATAAATAGAGCAACAGCTGTAAAGACGAGCGCTGAAATGAAGTGATAAAAAAAAATTACTTTTTCGGTTTGAAAAAGTGGCCGATCTCGCAAGATTGCAACGTACAGTAGGAAATGAACGCTTAAGTAGGACAACCCAACGACATACGCGATAGAGATCGGACCAAAAGTCACACGAAGTCTCCGGTGGCCGAGGATTTTACTCTTTCGAAGGGATTTTCATCGGCAATTTGATAGGCGTACAACCCGATGACGCGAAAAACTTTGCGTAGCAGCCGTTGCGCCGCCGACAGACGCCAGTCCTGTTCGGTTCATTCTGTGTGTGTCGCCGTGAATCTGGACTGCGCACGGCTGACCCCTTCGGCCGGCTTCTGAATAAGGCAAGGAACGCCGGCTAGGGTAGCGAAGGCGGCAGAAAGCATAACCAGAAGACCGAAGGTTGCCGACAGTGCGAATGCCCGCTCAGGCTCGACGGATACCAGCCCAAATCCGATTACTAACGCGCTTTCCCTAATTCCCCAACCGCCAACAGAGACCGGAATAATGGTGACCAGGAGCCCGCAAGAAACAATTGCCAGGTAATGAACGAGATCGATGCTAGGCATACCGATGGCATTTCCTAATGCAAAAAAAGCAAACACCGACAAAACATGAATTGACAGTGAAGCCAGAATGACGCGGGAATTTCCACTGCCTTCAACCGTACGCCTGAGATCGGAGCCGAGCAGCCGGCCTGCCGAAATCAATTTGCTGGTGCCTTGAATTGTTGGGAACCATCGCGTCAGGACGAGATAGATCACGGCGCCGCAAATTGCGATGCCCACCGGAACCAGCAGCAGCGGGTGGATGATAAAAAACAGCGGCATGATCGCGAGAGCAGTGACCACGAGGCTTGCGAGCGCAAGCAAGCCGAGAGCGCGGTCGATCAGGATAATACGGAGTACCATGCCGATCGGGGTACGGCGGCTCAGCGCATAGGTTCGCGTCAGGTCTGCGCCGATCATGGAAGGCAGCACCATACTGCAAAGCATGCCGAGACCCTGCCAGAACAGATAGAAAGAAAATGTATGTGGTGGCACCGAAAGGCCGCGCGCGACGAGACGCCAGCGTTCGGCAGCAAGGACCTGCTGGACGAACAGGATCGCAAAGCCCGCTGCCAACCAGATCGGATTGGCGGCCTGTAAGAGGTAGCCCAATTTGCTTGGGTCGAGCAGCCTGACAACAGCGACCAGCAGGATGACGGTCAAGGCAATCTGTAAGCCTGAAATGATCAGAACTTTTGGTGACAGGAAACGCATTCCTAGTGGCCTACGGGGTGTTTGGTGGATGTTACGCCGAAGTGGACGGACGGCAGGAATAGCGGATCATTTGATGGAATGAAATACATTTGAACAATAGCTTAGGTTGATAATAATTGTTTTCTCGCAATTATCATGCCTTTGTAGGCGCCCCATAGCGCATCTGCTCGGGACCGCGATGAGGGGGCGTCGAAACCGTGGCGCGGGCGCATTTCTTGAGCGCGTCCGCAGTCTGTCCGCCGCGGCAGAGGAGGCCGATAATTTCACGCATAAAAAAATTCAGGTCTCAATATTTCAGCGATTCATCGCCCGAGGGCGCCGCTTGCGTGCAGCCAGACGGCGAATGAGTCGTAAGGTACGACGCGGGTTATGTTCAGCAGGTCCCACGCGGAAAACGCGCGCATCCCGGAGCCTTCCCGGAGCGTCAGGTGGGCGAGCGCTGACCCGGCGATTTTTACTTCGTAAAAACGACGAAAGACCGTGCCGTGCTGTCCATAGTCGAAGGTGAAGTTCGTGAAATAACGGCACTCCGATATGTCGAGGCCCAGCTCCTCGTTGAGCTCCCGTTTGAGCCCGGCGGCGGGATCTTCCTCTGTCTCAATCGCTCCACCGAACAAGCCCCAGTGGCCCGGGAAAAAAATCTTCGGTTTCTGGTCGCGCAGCTGCATCAAATAGTTAACCTCATCCACAACGATGATCGCCACGGCGGCGTCGGCAGGCTTCAGCTTGCCCTCTCCACCCAGAAAAAAATCCATTACCGGCTCGTGTACAGAAAAATTTCAGCAGGTCCCGTCATCCGTGTCCGACGCCGGCTTTACTCAAAGGTTGCCCCTCAAGGTGACGGTCCTGGGCTGCGATGGCGAGACGGGAATGGAAGACTTCATCGATGACCGAGCAGGGATCGGGCGCTTTCCAGCCTGCGAGGGCATCAAGCCGCGATGTGTCGAGCGACGAGTGCCGGATGATTTCCTGCGGCAACATTCCGCTCTCTGCTGCGCGCGCCTCGATAACATATTTCGGATCGGCACCCAGCCGGGAAGCAAGATGAAGCGCCGCCTCGTAATAACTTGTGTCGCGGGCGCCCGAGACTTGAAACACGCCAGCCTGCGAGCTGTCCGAGATTGCCATTAAGGTTTTCACGGCGTCCTCAAGCGTGACTGGCGCCATGTGGTGGTCCGAAAATGCGGTTATCGGTCTTTTTTGGATGAGGGCATCCATCCAGCCGTTGAAAAGTTTGTCTTCAGGCGCGAGCACCTTTGTCAGGCGGAGAATCGAGGCAGCCACGCCGAACGCGGAAAAGGCAGCCTCCGTCTCCGCCTTCAGCTTTCCGTAAATGGTGACTGGGCAAGGCGGACAGTCTGCTTTCACATGGGGCGTGCGCCAGTCAAAGACCGCGCTGCTCGATAAGAAAACAACCCTTGTGCCCGCGGCCACCAGTCGACGTGCCAGCCGCGCTGGCCCGGTAACGTTGATCTGGCGCGCCAGCGTTTCGTTTTCACGGCAGGCGGCAATGCTGGTGATGGCCGCGCAGAAAAAGGCGATGTCGGCCCTGGGCAGTGGTACTGCGTCGGGATCAAAGGATGTCAGATCCAACTTTACCATGTTTCTTTCGGCGGATCCTGCGCGCCACGTCGTCGAGCAGACGAGATCTCCACGCGCTGTAAACGCGCGAGCGAGCGCGCCGCCGATGGCGCTATCGAACCCAATGACAATGACTCTCATTGTTCAGGATTGATTCGGGAATCCTTCAAGGCCGTCAAGGTCGTCAACCTCTAGTACGGCCCTTTGAACGTATCTTCGCGCGACAAATCACCCACTCGGTCCGGGTCCGCGCCAAGAATTGCAAGCGCCGCGCGCGCAATTGTCGACGCCTTGGGGTAAAAGGCCTCTTCCAGTTTCGCCGATACAGGTGCCGGGCAATTTGGGAGCGCAATGCGACAAACCCTGGCCTTGAGATATTTCCACGCCTTTTCGCTCGCTAAGGCCGCGATTTCGCTAGCGACGCCGCATAGCTCCCAGCTGGTATCGGCGACGATCAGGTGTCCGGTTTTCTTGACCGAAGCGAGAATGGTTTCTTCATCGAGTGGACGGATTGTGCGCAAATCGATCACGTCAGCTTCGACGCCATGGCGCGCCAGCTCCTCGGCTGCATGTGTCGCCTCGTAGGACATGAGCGAGGTCGCCACGATCGATATGTGAGAGCCGTCTCGAACCTTGTTAGCGCGGCCAAGGGGTACGGCCTCGAATTCGTTCGATACGGGCCCGCTCACGGTGTAAAGAGAGCGGTGCTCCAGGATAACGACCGGGCCGTCGTGCTGGAGCGCGGCAATCGTCAAGCCCTTGGCGTCGCTCGGGAAGGCCGGCATGACCACGGTGAGGCCGGGGAAGTGCGCGAGCGAGGCCTGAAGGCTCTGCGAATGCGTGGCCCCTTGGCCCCACCCCTTGCCGATCACGCCCCTGACAACGATGGGCACGTTGCCCGCGCGGCCGTTGAACATGTAGCGCCATTTAGCCGCAAGATTGATAAGGTTGTCGAAACTCAAGAACATGAAATCATTGCGCGGGTGGGCAATGACAGGACGCTTACCCATTGACGCCGCGCCAATGGCAATGCCGGTGATGGCATTTTCCATCGCGGGGGCATCGAACACGCGCGCCGATCCGAAGCGCTTGGTTGCTTCAATAGTGGATCCGAAGATCCCGGACGGATAATCCACAGCGATTCCGGTCACGAAGATTGACGGATCGCGTTCCATCGCCTGGCAGAGTCCCTCGGACAATGCCTGGGCATAGGTCAAGTCGCGCACTGTCATGGGTTCACACGAAATCAAACATTGTTGACACAGCGGGCCAGGGCGCTGCCCGGGCTCTATCGATGTCGGCGTTGACCTTTTTCTGCATTTCGTCCTGCCAGGCATCGAGTTGGGCAGCGGTTGCGATACCTGACTTTATGAGACGCTCCCGGCTGCGAGTCACCGGGCATTGCGCCATCCAGCCTTCGACCTCTTCGCGCGACCGGTAGGTACGCTTAAGATCATGATCAAAGTGCGGCCCAACGTGCTCCCGCCAGCGATAGGTCATGCATTCCAAAAAACACGGACCGTCACCGGAACGAAGCCGTTCGACAGTCGCTTGCGTAGTCTGAAAAACCTCGAGCACGTCATTGCCGTCGATGCGCTTGCTTTCGATTTTGAAAGCGCGCACTCGGTCGCATAGATCGGTTCCGGGGGCCTGGCGCACATGCAGCGGACTTTCCGTCGCGTAAAGGTTATTTTCACAGACAAAAAGGACTGGCAGCTTCTTTATGGCTGCATAATTGATGCTTTCGTAGAAAGAGCCCTCGTCCATGGCTCCCTCGCCGAAAAATGTGACCGCCACCCGATCGGATTTGTCCATTTGAAATGCGAGGGCAGCACCTACGGCGACAGCTGTCATTTCTCCCAGGATTGCACTTGACGCGATAAATCCAACTTCGGGGGCAGTGAGGTGGACAGAGCCGCCACGGCCCCCGGAACAGCCGTCAGCACGGCCGTAAAGCTCTGCGGCCAGTTCGTAGGTCGTCCCGCCCTTGGCAAGAAAGTGATTGTGGCTCCGGTGATGGGTGAAAACCACGTCATTCGTTTGGAGGGCATGGCATACGCCAACAGCAACACCCTCCTGTCCGGACCCAAAATGGGCGGGTGTGCGCATCTCCTGCTGCTTGTAGCGTTCAGCGAGAGTCTCCTCAGTCAATCGCACCTTAAGCAAATCTTGGTGCAAGGAGATGAGAAGGTTAGGCCCGGACATTTCTGCCCCCAGTTTTTGATTGTCTAATGTCGTCACTGACGTCCCTTCGAGAGAGCAGTCCAGTTCTTGGTGGTCTGTGCCTTCTATGCCAGCCGGCGCGGCACTGATTGGCGAACAGCTGGCAACTGTCGTGCTATTGCAACAAGTACATGACCGCTTGAGCGTTTATTTGTGCCGCAAAACCAAAATTGGGAGTCATTCAACGATTCCTTGTATTCCATAAGTTGTGAGCGCGAAGGAGCGCAAAGTAGGTCTCATTATCGTCCAAAACATAGTGAGCATCGTACCCTTTGATTGCGATGGCTGCATATAGACGACGTACATCAACACGATCAACGTACAGATACGCTAGTGTAAAATCGTGAGGACTGTAAGGTCGCTAGCGCTGCTGTATACTTCATTTAAGCGGGATCGATTTCACAAAGTTTTCTGGCACTGCGAAGTAATTCCGGTTTCTCGAAGCATCGAAAGAGGCGGGCGCGCGGGAAAAGCTGTCGCTAGATATATTATAAGTCAGCAAGACATAATCGCGCTCAGAAAGATCTTCTTTAATTTGTTCATATTTGGCGACACCGAGTTCGATGATGATAAATGGCTTGGCTCGGCCGATTGTCGCACTGAGGCCCTCGACCACAGCGTAGTCAAATCCTTCCACGTCGATCTTGATAATTGTTGGGTCTAAATTTAGCGCATCGATCGGGATGATATCGCAATCGAACGCCTTTATTTCCACCGTGTCGGCAACCGCTCTTCCAAAGTTCTCGACGATCGCTGCCAGGATCTGGTCGCGGTTACTCGAAGTAAAAGTGTGCAAAACGACATTCTTGTAGATTGGAACGAAAAGTTTCATCCGCTCTCGAACCGAACCAGCTCCAACGATCTTGTAGTCAAAGCGTGGATCGGACTCTTTGAGGCGCTTTAGTTTCGGTTCGAGCAGGGGATTCGGCTCGAGCGAAAGGATGCGATAGCTCTTTGAAAATCTGCGGAAGGAAAGAGCTGATATACCGTCATTTGCGCCAACATCCAGAAACAGGCCTTCCGGCTTCAGGACGATGAAATGGCGAAGGGCATGATAACTCTTGTCGTGCGGAAGCAAAATTGGCAGCCGATGTATCGTTTCCCAGGCGAATTTCCAAAGATAGGGATGACGTTGGACTAGCCCCGCGCAAAGCATGACTCCGCGGTCTGTGATCAGACGCAAAGATCCCGGCGCGTTCATATGCTTCCCGCTAGTGACGGACTGATCGATTGTTAGGACACCGTGTGATGAGGATTGGATGACGCGCGTTTCTTATGGGGGAACAGGCTCAAGACTAATACGAGCCTGATCAGCTTCAGCACCGTTTTCATAACGCTTGCAAGATTTCTCGGTCGAAAGATCGAGGACTTGTTGGTTGTCTCACTGCCCAGCACACCAACCTGGACGAAGGAATGGCCGGACTTGAGAAGCTTGACCAGTATCTCTCCCTGAAAGCCAAATCCGGAACTCGTCATAACTATGCTGTCGAGCAAACGGCGGCGATGAACAGGGAGACCGTTGTAGTAGTTCATTTCATGTCCTGACAAAAAATTCAGTAGCTGTGTGTAAGACCGAGAAATGAAATAACGCAAAGGCGTTTTGATACTTTTGAGGTTGGTCATGTAAGGAACGACGATATCGGCCGTCCCGATCTTTTCAATAATTGGCGGCAAGCTTGACGCGGGGAGACCACCATCGCCGCAAAGCATCATAACGTAATCGTATTTGGCTTCACGGACGCCGCGTTGATAGGACGCACCGAGACCAATGTTGGGCCTATTATGGAGAACTCGTACATGCGCTAGTTCGCTCGCGAGGGCATCCATAATCTGACCAGTGCGATCAGTGCTCCCGTCGTCCACCAGAATGATCTCAGACGTTTGGATGAGGCGGTTTACGTTTGAGAAGATTTCACGAATAACCTGCTCAACGACTTTCTCTTCGTTAAGCGCCGGGACTATAAAGCTAACGCTATAGGGAATTTTAGCTTGCCCAGACATTTCGCGACCAGTTACCGTTGACGCGAATTTATTTTATCGCTTTTGATCGCAACAAACAGCAAAAAGATACTGCGCCATTTTGTGATAGCCCGTATGGACGACTTCGTCGTTCATGGAGAACATGAGAACAGTGTGAAAGTAATTCTCCATCACGGCCTTGAAGTTCGGCGATGATTTGCAATTCACGTGGCCGGCTTTCGAATTGGGCGAAGCATAGGCCTGTGATTCCAGCGATGGCATTCCAAGGATCGCTACGCCGTGTGCGGACAACGATTTGACCATGTTCGTGAGAAAAATGTGTTCTTTTGCCGGATCGATATGCTCGAGGACGTCGAGCGCGTAAGCCGCATCATAGCTACCCGGCACTGGCCCGGAAAGCATGTCATGGACGAACGCGTTGAATTCCCAGCGAGGATTCATCCTTTTCTTGACGTCTTCAATGAAAACCGGATCAAAATCCGTTGCCGTCAGTTTTGGAACTTCTTGCCGTACAATACGCGTACCAAAGGCATCGGCGCAGCCGATCTCCAAAACATTTTTGCGGCCAGATAGGAGCTTTGCGACAAACTTGTAACGCGACAGAGTAAAGGTCAGTCGTTTGGGATCATCGTCCCACGCATAGCTAGTCATGAGGCCAAAAGTTTCAAGACCGCGGTCGCGTTCCTGCTCGACCATGCCCTGATACTGTGGCTCTTTTGTAGTGCTCATAAACAGATGGTTTTTCAGGCGTGGAAAGTATACGTCTGCGGCACGGTCACAAGTTGAGGCAAATATTTTCGGCCCCACGCGACCATTTCCGCAACCCCTTTTTCAAGGCTGATTTGCGGACGCCAACCGAGGTCTTTTTCTATCGCCGAACTGTCGAGCCAGTAAATCCAGTCCTCGCCGAACCGCGGCGGTGTTACATCACATAGCGCATCGAAGCTGACTTTCATTTCGGAAGCAGCGAGCTCAACGAGGTGTCGGATTGCAACTGGCTCCTTTGGACCAACGTTGTAAACTTTTCCGAGTTCGGCCTTTTGTGCAACGAGATGGATCGCATGCGCCAGATCTCTCGCGTGGATATAGGATTTTTTCGCCTGACCGCCGCCGTGGAGGGGCAGCTTTTGGCCAGACAGGCCGCAAACAACGGCGCGCGGTAGAATCCGGTACAATTGCTGGCCCGGTGCGTAGGCGTTCGACGGGCGAATGATATTCATCCGGAAATTCAGTGTTTTCGCAATCGAGATTAGATGCATGTCGCCAGCCGCTTTCGAGGCCGCGTAAGGGCTGGTAGGAAGGATCGGCGCATTTTCGGTGGCCGCCTTGTTAACCGATCCATAAAGTTCTGACGTCCCAATCTGAATCCAGCGATCCATATAGTCGCGCTTCATCAGGTCTTCAGTTATACGAGCGATCGCCGTGGCGTTTGTATCGAAATATCGCCACGAATATTTCCACGATGCTGCGCCTTCACCCTGCGCCGCATAGTTGATAATGACGTCCGGCCTTTCGCGATCAAACAATTCGATCAGACGGTCGTGCTCGAAAACGACGTGAATCTGATGATAAGCGTAACGAGGATCACCTTTGCCGAGGTTGAGAGTGAATGGTTCCGGCTTTTCAGGATTTCTGCCAACGCAGATGACTTTCTTGGCGTCGGCTTGTTCGAGAAGGTAAAAGGCAGTGTGAACGCCAAATACTCCATTCCCGCCGAGGATCACATAAGTCTTCATATGGTTTCCTGTTTTAAAGTACGCCCTTTAAACCAATCAGGTTTCCGAGGCTGGTTTCTTCAACACTTTTGCCGATTTAGCAACCTTCAAGGTATTTGCCCGATTGTTGCAAAATTCTTTTTTACAACCCCGATGGTTGGTATAGAAGGGCACCAAATAGTGACCCTTTGCAAATACAGCTCAACTCTTGAAGCAATTCACCAAAATCGAAGACGTCGCCAATTCTTCGGCTGCCTTTGAGGCACGAATTGAAAGTCCAGTTGTGAGCAGACGTCCATCAGGATTCTTTTTTCTCACTCCGGTCTGGGGCGAGTCCTACACGAGACTTTACGTCGATACAGTCATCCCGGCACAACTTGCGAACGGCAATCTTGAGGCTTTCCGAGGCGAACCCGGCAACCGATACATCATATTTACGAGACTGGAAGACGCCGAGGTCATTCGCTCGTCGGCGATCTACGGGCAGCTGAATTCCATAGTGCCCGTAACTTTTGAATTCATCACCAGCAGGGTCAATGTCGTGCATGATATGATGACCGACTGCTACCGCCGCGGAATTGAAGCGGCGGAGAAAGTCGACGCGGCGGTGATTTTTTTGACCCCAGATATCGTGCTGTCGGATGGATCGCTCGCCACTATTAAACGCCTCTCGGACGCAGGTTGGAACGTCATTTACGTTCCGGCGATTCGTACGATGAAAAAAGCCGTCGCGGCGAGCTTGGAAAAATCTTTCAGGCACGGCAATGCGGTCCAGGTTTCGCCTCGGCAGTTGATGCGAATCGCGCTCGACAACCTTCATCCGCTGGCAGATGCGTCGTGGTGGGAAGAAGGCGAGGGCGGTCTTGTGCCAGCAAACATATATTGGCGCGTCGGAGATGGAGGCATTGTTGGACGCTGCTTTCACCTTCATCCGATATTCGTATACCCGCAGCGCAAAAACGTGACATTTTTTGGAACAGTTGATGATGACTATGTGCAGGGCGCGTGTCCGGACCCGAGCCGCGATTTTGTCGTCAGTGACTCAGACGATTTCCTTGCAATCGAATTGAGCGATCCCGGCCGCTTTTTTGCGACGAGGTTTGCCAAAGGGTCCGTCAGTGACACCGTGCGCTGGGCCGAGCATTTCACGAATGACCGGCATAGACGGCTGTTCAAAGTGACACTGCGCATGCATACCGGCATCGTTCATCCCAAGGACTGGTCAGCGGCCGAAGATCGCGCTGGTACGGTTGCGCAAAAAATCGAAGCAAGGCTCGAAAGGCCATCCTGGCGCCTCCTGCCCGATGCCGACCTTCTCGTACGACGCTTCATCCGGTGGGGTAAGGAGTATCGCATAAAATTCGCAAATCGCGACGAGGCCCAGGTTAAAGCGGGCAGCGAAATCCCCACGTGGAAAAGGGCGGTTCTTCGCGCTGTCGATGCCTTTGTCGACGTCCGCAGGTCCATGCTCAATCTGATGCGCGGCATTGCCTTCAGAATTGAGACATTGTCGGCGAGGTCATATCAGGCAAAGGTATATCACGATCTCGTTGCGATGCTGCCGGAGCCATCGGATCCGGTACTGGTCGCAAATAACCCGGAAAAATTTTATCTCGGACCGCTTTTGGGTCGGCGTACTCCATCCTTCTCCCCCGATCGCTACGCAAGCCTGCTTCGTCGGGAATCGGCCGGTTTTTTCGAAAAAGGAGAGCAAATTGCGAATTCATCGAATGATGTGATCGTACTGGAAGTCGATGCTCATAGAACGAGAGATCTGGAACTCTATCTGCGGGAATGCCGGCGTGTTTTGCGGAAGGATGGGAGACTCATCGTTTATTTGCATCGGCTTGGATTTGTCTGGTCACCAAGTGAGTATGCTGAATCTTCCATCGATAACATTATCGAGAAGATAGAGACAGAATTTCAGATCGTTTCGATCCGGCAGCAGGGAGGACTTGGCTCACAACTTCGCGTCAAAGTCGCGGCCTGGCTTCGCGGTCTCGTAAACCGCCGATTGGCGGTGAGGTGGCTACTCCTGATTTTCGGATTGCCTCTGCTTCCGGTTATTCTCGTTTGTGGAGGATTTTTCGTTGTGACCACGATTGCGCTCGATTTCATCGATCGATCGGAGAGGTATTACGTTTCCAAGCTCATCCTCACACAGAAGAAATCTGCTCCGTCTTAACGCGACAGTTGGAGTGTGCGTGACCATTTATGGCCTAGACGCTCCACCCACTGCAACACCCACGGTCGGGTCTTGATGGTAGCGAGCGCTGCCAGCAACAAAGGTAGTCCGTAAAATACGACACGACCCTCAGGCGCGCCCGAAGCGGCAATCGAAAGAAGATTGTATCCATAAAGCATCACACAAAAAGTCCATGCTGCGCCCTGCGGGCCGATGCTCAGCAGCACAAGGATCGTAGTCACGATCAAAGCAGTATGAAACAGTGGATTGACGAGACTGGCCAATAAAGTGACTGAAGACTGATCGCCGCTGCGCTTGAATTCGTCGTTGAGGCGGGTGTCATCTATCGTGACAGGGGGATGCTGCCAGACGTAGGGACTGTTCAGCCGAAAGGTCGCGACCACGAGGTTATGGCCATAAACGAGTACCGACTTCAACGGGTGCGCAATAGCGGCTTCGGTCGTCGCCCGCAGCAGCAAATTATTGGATGCCACGATACCTATTTCCTTGTCGAGCGTTTGCCATATTGCCCACCATTGCGCGAGGCTTGCCGGCTTGTCGCCGATAAGCGCAAAAAGCTTTGCTGAGGCGGGTCCATTGCTGGGCTGTACGATTGTCCAGCCAAAATAACGCTCGGCATCAAGGTACGGCACCATGAACAGGTATTTGCCGACGGAATTGGAAAAGGAAGGAGCCATTGCAGTTTCGGAAAGAAACAGTTGATGCCTCCGCACTTGTGCAGAATAGGCCAGGGCGTATGCCCCGATGGTCACGGTAACGACAGCCGCCGCAACCAGAACAGGCTTCCAGTGCTGCGGCCGGGTGAGAAGCAGGAACGGGAAAACTACAAACCCGATCAGAAACCCCTGAACGCGCGTCAGCATCATTATCAGGACGGACGCGCCGATGAGCGCCAGACGAAAACGGCTGCCCGATTGCAGATAGCTCAGCGTGCTGGAAAGGCACACGATCAAGCCAAACAGATAAAGCTGCTCGGTCATAATCGATTTTGAATAAACGAATGGGACAAAGGTGAGCACAAAAACAGCTGTCGCAAGCAGAGCGCCCCACCGCGAATAGCCGCGTAAACCATCGTGGAAAACCAAAACCATAACTATTCCGAGCGCGGTTTGCGCCAGCACAAACCAGAAAAAAGTGCTGTAATGCGCGACTCCTGTAGCCACCAAAAATATTGGAAACAGCGGCATCCGATAATACGGAATGCCCTGGGCCGGAACTCCGCCGAGATATTTCGCCGCGAGCACGTAGCCGAAACTGTCATTGGTGAATACGATCGGTTCGCTCGCGTACCAGACGAGAGCTACCAGAACTGCAATCGCGCCGACCACCCATCTATCGTGAGAGATGGCCAACGGCCACGCTTTACCCATTCCGGCGCGACGTTGTGGGATTTCCAGACCGACCATTGTGTTGCAAAGAGCTTTGTGTGGAAGGTCACTCGGCAGCCGGCTGCGCTTCCAACCGGGCTTTTTCGCTATGATAGTCAGAAAGAATCTCGTCTACAGGACCGATTCTTATAATGCGGCCCGAATTTAAAAGGGCTGCCTTGTTGCAAATCGACCGAATCAAGTCGTCTGTATGGCTGGCCAACACCATGATCGCGCTTTGCTTGGCGAGCTCGTGCAACCGCTTCGATGCGCGTTCGGTAAAACGCGCATCGCCGGCGCCAATGCCTTCATCGATCAACAGAATTTCAGGCTCCAAAACAGTAGCGAGTGAAAACCCCAGGCGCGTCGTCATCCCCATGGAATAGGTCCGAACGGGCAGGGATAGATATTCGCCCAGTTCGCTGAAACGCTCGATTTCAGGGATTTTGCTTTCGATTTCCGCCTGGGTCATCCCGAGCAGCATGCCAGCGGTGACGACCGTCTCGTAGCCGGTGTCATCAGAGTCAACCCCCAATGCGAGTTCGAACAAAGACGTTATTTTTCCGTCGACCAAGACCTGGCCACGCGTTGGATGATAAACGCCCGCAAGGACCTTAAGCAGCGATGATTTTCCCGCACCGTTATGTCCGATGAGACCGAGACGGTCGCCGTCATTCAACTGGAAGGTTACGCCGGACAATGCTGTAACAGTGACATATCGGTGCTGCAGATCTTTCTTAATAAATCCGCCGGCAGCATTGTGGAACAGCGCGCGACGTATGCTCCGCTGCATGCCGTAAATCGGGAAATCCAGACCTACACTATCCACGATAATGGTTGCCATTGTTCAGACCCAGAATGCAATTCTTTTCCGGAAACGGGAAAACAGATGGAATGTTGCGAGCCATCCCAAAACCGTCACTGCCAGTATTATGGCATAGCTCGAGAGCATCGGGCTTTTTCCAAGCAATGGTGCGCGAATGACATCAATGAAGCTGGAAAGGGGATTGAAGTCGACAAAAAGATATTTTGTCATTCCGGTTAGTAACTGTGGCGGCCAAAAAACCGGAGTGACGAACAGTGATATCTGCAGGATGGTAATAATTAACTGCTGGACGTCACGAAAGCGAACACAAGCCGTACCAAGCAGAAGCGCAACCCAGACAGAATTCAGCGCAATCACAAGCAAGCCGGGAAAGATCCACAGGATTGAAACATTGAACAGGCCCGGCACGAAGATAACCACGACCAGCAAATAAATCGCGAGGTTATGAAAGAAACCCAGGAGGTTCCGCCACATCAAAGCGTAAGCAAGGATCGAATAGTCCATACGAATTCGACTGAACAGATGCTGGCTATTAATAAACAAACTGCAACTCTCGGTGATCATCGTCGAGATCATCAGCCAGACCATCATGCCCGAGGCCAGGAACGGGATGTATTCCGAGGGGTGCTGTTTCCAAAGTCCGGTGCCGACAGTGCCCATAATCGCGATAAGAATCGCCAGGCTGACGGTGCTCCAGAAAGGACCGATAACCGTGCGGCGATATCGCCGTTTGATTTCCATAAAGGCGATGCGGCCCCACAAATCATAACGTCGTAGGCCGTGAACCAGATCTTCAGAAGCAGTCGTCACGAGCAAACGAAGATTTCCGTTTCCGTTTGCTCCGACCGCCGTCGGTCCGGCTGTCCCTTGCTTGAAAGTCGATAGGTTCAATTCGTATTCCCCCTGGAAGGGCCAACTATTGAGTTGCCGCAGCAATTGCCCGCGCAGCAGCCGAGCGTCGGCTGTGGTTCTTCACAAAATTGTCTAACCAGGAGCACGCCAAAGCGACAAATCCAAACGGATAGAGCCGCAAGGTCAGCCACGCGAGGATTGCTGATCGATTGGCTCGTGTTTTTGTGCCAAGCATCGAAATAAGGCGGCCATCAAAATCGTCGAGTGCGACCAGATCCGAGATTGCTTTTGCGTCGACGCCGGGCACTGACAGAGCCAACCGCGCCATGTTGAAGCGCAGGCGGCGGACGAATAGTTCGGGATACTCGACATCGAGCGGAGCTGGAAACGATCGGCCAATCCAATTCTTTGCTTTTTCGACCAACGACGCATTCTCTCGTTGCGACGTAGCCGTCCGCGCGGAATAACTGTCAGGTCGCACCTGCCAAGCGGCAACGAGCTGATCGGAAAAATAAAATCCGTTACGAAAGGCGAGCAGACGATACGTCATGCCATCGCATAATGACCCAAGGGATTCATCGAAGCCGCCGATGTCGAGCAACAATTGACGCCGGTAAACCGCGCTCTGGCCCACGGCCCAATTGTCGATCTTCTTAATAAGACGGCGGGATTCGCTGGGCGATATATACGCTTTACCGCGAGAAGGGGCCAGCAGGGGTCGAAAATCAATAATTAGCCCATCCCGATTGATGACAACAACTTGCGCGCAGAAATAGGCTGCATCAGGACAGGCCTTAAGCGATGCGAGTGCCGCGGAAAAGAAACCAGGCAATACGAAATCATCGGCAGCGGCAAAGTAGACGAACTCCTCTTTTGCAATTGCCAGCCCCGTATTCAGGGCCGCCGGCGCGCCGAGATTGGTGGGGTGACGAACAAGCCGGATGGCCGAATAATCGCGCTCAAAGTTCTCGATCACGTGGATGCTGGCGTCTGTGGAAGCATCGTCGACGACGATGATTTCATCCGGCGGCGGTTCTTGGCGCAGCAGCGCGCGAAGCGAGCGCGGGAGTTCGTCGGCATGATTGAAATTCGGCATTACGACGGAAATTCCCATTAGCGTATCACGCTTTATAAAGTCGGAGGCTCTCGCGTGGGCTTCGCGTTACGTGCGCTGCCCTTCTATGCTTCGAGAATCGTCCAATAGTAGTCCCCGGAATAGCCAGCCTGTTGAAACAGGCCGATCCATTCGGATGGACGTAGGTACGTAACCGCAGTCAGGCACCAACTTTCGAAGAGGGCCTTCTCATCGTCGGATCGATAGGCGTCGACCTGCACAAAACAACAAACAGGATTTCGCACAACGCGACGCATTTCCTGAAGCGCACGGATGCAGCCCTGCGTATCGAGGTTGTGAATCGTGTTTATACTTAGGACTGCATCGAAACTCGTATCGGGGAAGGGGAGCCGTTCCGCAGTGCCAAGATGCAAACGCCCGACGCTCTCGGGCTCGCAGTGCATCAGCGCATATAACGAGATGTCGAGACCGAATGCCTCTAGACCTGGAGCCTCTTGCATAAGGTCTTTGACGAGAAATCCCTTGGCGCAGCCTACGTCGAGGACGCGCATCCCCGGCTTAAGACCAAAACGCGCGATAATATCTCGGGCAACCGGCCTCCAGCGTCCATCGTAACGATAGCCACCATAGCCATATTCACGCGGCCCATCGAAATACTTCTCGCCAAATTGCCTGGCGATTGCCACGACCGACGCATCCTTAGCATCGCTTCGCTTCTGGATATTGCGTTTGGTATTGGGAAGAGCACGCAGAAGGTTAAACTCAGGCATTACCCCGCCCTGACTTGCTCGCGCTGCGCACGCGCAAGTCCCTCTTGCAGCGAGGTATATTGGAAGTCTGGAAAAGCGGTGCGAGTGGCCGAGCTGTCGAAAGGGCGGTATCCCTTGTGGGGCATGGGTCCACTGCGGGGAGAGCACTTGATGGCAACTTTATTCGGAGCTCGGCTCACCACCAATTCCGCAACCTCACGAAAAGAGTGTACGCGGCCAGTGGCAATATTCAGCGTACCAAGGCTGCGGCGTTCGATGACGCGAACGATGAGTTCAGCAACGTCGTCAATCAGTACGTGATCGCGCCTCTCTTCGCCTTCGCCGAAAAGTAGGATGTCCTTACCCTCATTGGCGAGCCGCCGAAATCTGTTCGGCCCGTACCCATTGTGGGGATCGGCCGCACCATAGAGCAGACTGGGACGCAGCATGGCGAGCGGCGTGCGAACCTCGTGGCGAAATGCCAGCTCGCGAGCCAAATGCATGACGCCATGAAGCGTGTCGGGCGCCATAGTAGCTTCTTCAGTCAGTGGACTTGACGAATCCGCGTAGACCGCATCCGAGCTTATGTTTACAGTATGAGCGACAGGCGATTTCGTTAGGGCGTTAACGAGCGCCGCCACTATTTTCATATTTTCAACAAGCATTTCGATATTTTTGCACGGCGCGCGCGCGGCTGCGGCGACAAAGACATCGTCGGGCCGCAGCATGGCGGCAAGGCGGACGCCGGCATCCGGCGTAAGAAGATCAATATCGCGACGGCTCAAGGCAAGAACAGAAATATCCCTGGAAGTCAGCTTCTTGACGAGCTCGGCTCCCACAAAACCCGCCGCCCCTATAACGACAACGCGTGGCGGGCGCTTCGGAACCGGATTTTGATGCTGCAACACCGTTATCTCTACTGAGATTGTTGTGCGACCGGGCGTCCGAGCGTGTAATGAATTAATTTGGAATGCTCGGCTTCTTTTTGTTCCAAGACTGAATATGGGTCGATGACAATTCGTCCCGCCAAAACCCTGGCGATGTCTTCCGGCCGGATGTCGCGATACTCTGGCCAGGGGGTGAGGATCATCAGCGCATCTGCGTCTCGAGCCGCTCTTAGTGGATCGCTGAATCGCTCAATCTTCAATTGACCGACGGCTGAATCCTGGACCGAAGGATCGTGCGCTTGAACCCTAGCCCCCTTGATCTGCGCAATCGTAGCCACAGAGGCGGAGTTCTTGATCGAGTGAGTATTCTCTTTGTAGGCAAGGCCCCACACGGCAATCGTAGCTTCTGGTTTTGAATCGAGTAGGGCAGTGCGAATGGTGCGTGCCGCCCAATCTCGCCGGTGTCGGCTGTTTTGGATCCAGGCACGCACAATGGACGCGTCCGTCGCGTATTCGGCGGCTAGGCGTTCAAATGTAGCGAGATCACGCTCAAGATTGCCACCGGCGATGCCAAGTCCCGGCGCCAAATAGCTGTACTGGCCGATACGCCGGTCCAGCTTAAGCGCCGGTGTTATTTCCGACCAATCTGCGCCCAACTTCTCACATAACTCTGCGAGCGTGTTAGCGACCGAAATCGAGGCCACGAGGCACATATTGATGGAGATTTTTGCAAGTTCGGCGCTTTCGTACCGCATCTGCAGGATAGGACAGGAAAAGGCATCAAGCAGACGAGAGAATCGCTTGTCGAGCGGCTGATCCGGCGAAGCGCAGCCGATGATATATCGTTCTGGCTGAATTGCGCGCTCGATAGCTCGACCAAATACGAGCGTTTCAACCTGATAGTAGAGCCGCGCTGGCGGCAGATGGCGAAGGCCGCGAGTAAATCCCGGCGGGACCTGGCAGAGAATGACCATGATACTGTCAGCGGCGAGCACTTTTGCAACGGCCTCGATGAGGCGACGAATGTTAGTCAGGTCGCTTTTTCCCGTATCATCGGTCGGAACGTCCGGGGCGATGTAGACGATATCGCATTCCGACAGGTCAGCAGTTTGATCGGAAAAGCGCTGGCTCGATCCATTAGCCGCTAAAAGCTCAGGCAGACCGGGTTCGACGATTGGAAGCGATCCGTTTGAAAGCGCCGATGTAAGGCTGCTGTCAGGATCATAGCAAATGACAGGAAACCCTTTGGCGGCGACTGCGGTGGCCGAGACAATCCCGAGATGGGTCATGCCGGCAAAACCAACCGTGGGCAGCTTCATGCCAACGCGTCCTTCGCTAACCGGGTCAGCGTGCGTTGAAGGACAAAATCGTTCGTCAGATCAGTCGGTGCCCGATCTGCGCAAAGCTTCTTGAAATATTCGTACTCCAGCGCCCAGGTCGGATCGTCCTGAACAAGTGTGATTGCCGTCTCGGGCGGATGACCGCTCGGCAGCACGCGCCGCCGATGACGGAACGTGGACGGACCCCATTTGCAGAGGCTTTCAATGTGAGCGGTGCCACGTTCAGCGAGGATGTCACAGGTGAAATGATTGCGCCACATGCACAATGTCATTTCCAGCTCTATTCTTGGCCGCTTGCTATCCGATCCGAGGATTGCGTGATCGGGAGCACGATTTTCAAAGCGGTTTACGGTTATCAGCTTCACGTCCGCGGCAATATCGCCGAACCAAAAACGGCAGGTATCGAGCAGGTGCGACCCAAGATCCGGAAGGACTCCAGCACCCTGATCACGCCAAGCAGAATCGCGAACCAGGCGTGCCGTTCCGTTGCCATAGAACATGCGGCAGTTGTAGATCGCCCCGAGTTCGCCGGATGAAATTAAATCCCGCATGCGAACGAAATGGGGCTCGAAGCGGTGATTGTACGCCGTGTAGACGACAACTCCGTTTGCTCGCGCGCTATGCTCCAGCTGCCGAATGTCCTCGTCGCGAGGTGCCCAAAGCGGTTTTTCGATCAAAACATGCTTGCCATGATCGATACAGTAACGGACGAGATCGAGTTTCGGCTCGTCGGGAATGCACGCCAACACGGCGTCATACCGATTGACGGGCACGTCTTGCAGGGATTGGTACTCCGCCTCCTGGTTGACCGGATCAACTGAGGCGACAAAGTCGGCGCCCGCAAAATGTCGACGCTTCCGGCCCTGAACGCCAAGTCCAGCGACGATCACACGCATGGCAAGGGCTCAGGCGCCGTCAGCCTGTTTTTCGCTGATGTCGATTTTCTTCCGGACATCGTCCGGAGTGACCGGCGAGTTCCCGTCGACCTCGCATTCGCAGGCAGCGGCCATGCTGCCCAGGATCGTCGCGATAACGGGGTTTTTTTCGGTCAGCATCGCGAGCGTCGAATATGCGAGCAAGGCATCGCCTGCGCCAACAGCATCCACGAGCCTGTCGACGAAGCTATCGATGACAAAGAAACTGTCCAGTTGTTCGTGGCTGATCCCACGACATGTCAAAACGCCGCGGTCGCCCAATTTAAGGATGAGAAGCTTGCACTTCGCTGTATCGTATAGCGCAGAGGCGAGGGGACGAATTCCTGAATCTTGGTCAGCGAGGGCGAACCGCGCCTCGCGTTCATTGGGAGTGATCAGATCGAAGCCACTGAACTCTGTGATATTGCCCCATCGGCTGGCCACCTGGCTGTCGGCGACACGATAACAACCATCCGGGATCGCCTCAACGAACTTGGGAATAGTACGGCGATTAAATATTCCATGCCTGAAATCGCTAAGCACTACAGCATCGACCGAGGTGTGGCGTACCGCATGCGTCAGTTGTTGCAGGACATGGTCGGAGATCGAACTGTTATCCAGAGTATCGAGCTTCAAAAGGCGATAGCCGCCCGCGACGATTGCATTCTTGTTCACAGTCGGTCGGGTCGGATCGATGATCGCACGACACTCAACGCCGGCCTTTTTAAGGTGTTTTAAGACGAAGTCCTTGTACTCGTCGTTGCCGAGAACGGTGGAAAATATCACGTCAGCACCGGCCGCTTTCATATGTTCGGCTACGATGCCCGCACCGCCGACGAAATCCGTTTTCTTTTCGAAAAGGACGCTCATGGTCGGCGTCTTTGTCTGCCCACCGATCATCGTGCCGTAAGTGTACGAATCGACAATCGTGTCGCCTATCACATGGACCCGTCTGCCCGCGAACGCGTCGAGGCTCTTCCGCAACATGTCAAAAGAAACATTTTCCGCATTCATCAGCGTCAGAAGCTTCTCTAGCTTCAACGCCGGCGGCGCATAATTGATCAGTGCGCTCGACGAATAAACGATGTCGCCGGGTGTGAATAGAAGCTCGCCACCGTACTCCTGGACAACTTCCAGCTCTTCCTGCGTGCGCGGATGCAAATCACCGCTCGCGGTATATTCATAGCCTTTGGCGAAATAATCGGGTTGAATGATGCGAAGGTTTTCGAGTGGCGTCGCATTTTCGTCGACGACCACAAAGTCGATCATCTCAAAGGCCGCGAGGTTGAGAGCACGAAGGTCCTGCGGAACGTGAGGGCGGTACATCCCTTTGTCAATGTGACGGTCCGCGGTCAGACTGGCGATAAGAATCTTGGCTTTGCTCTTTGCATAGAGCAAATGGCGAACATGGCCGGGGTGAACAATGTCGAATACGCCATGACACATAATGACTTTGTCGGATCGCGGCGCCGATCCGAGAATCTCGCGCAGTTCTTTGGGCGATTTGATTTTGTACTTATATTTTTCAGAAAGAGCGAACGTCATAGCAATTTACTCATCTCTTCGCCGCCGGTTTATCACCGAGATATTCAAACCAGTTGCGAGTAGCCTTTGCGATGGAAGCTTGGTCCCAAAGAGGGGCATCGCGCCAATGTTCGATTTCGGTCAGCATCCGTGCAACCCCATCATCAAATTTGACCTTCGGTTGCCAATCGAGACCTTTGCGGATTTTGCTGATGTCAGCGAAGGTGCAATCCGGTTCGCCCGGACGCTTCGGAACGTAGACAACCTCGCCGCCGAGCAATTCTACGAGATGATTGATAGTTTGAGGATTGCCGGCACCAACGTTGAACCGCTCCCCGGAAATATTTGATTCAGCAGCGGCAAGAAATGCTGCCGCTACATCGGACGCATATATGAAATCTCGACTTTGCGAGCCGTCTCCCACCACCGTGAAAGGTTTTCCTGCGAGCTTCTGCTTCAGAAAAACGCCAAAGACGGCACCGTAAACGCCGGTCGTGCGCACTCGCGTGCCATAGGCATTGAAAATACAGATCGAATTGACCGGCACTTTATAGACTTTGTGCCAGTGAAGGACGGCTTGTTCGCCCTGATACTTGGAAAGTGCGTAGGGATACTGCGGGGCGATAGGGTGGTCTTCGCGCGTCGGGGTCGACGCCAGCCCATAGCAGGATGATGACGCTGCGTAGACGAATTTTCGCACCCTTGCATGCCGGGCACATTCCAGGACGCGGACGGTGCCCTGAACATTGACATCCATGTATTCGGACGGTGCTTCGATCGACGGCACGATGTCGCCAATTCCCGCAAAGTGGAATACGTATTCGGCATCTTCGAAAATTGGCGATGAAGGCTGCAGGCGCCGAATATCCTCACAGTAACAGGTAAGCCTGGCGTTGGTCTTATGGTGGTCGAGATTTGATTTGCGGCCGCCGACCAGATTGTCGACGACCCTGACCTCGAAGCCGCGGTCTAACAACAGGTCCACCATGTGGCTGCCGATGAACCCGGCTCCGCCCGTCACGACTGCGCGTGGCACGATCAGGCGGCCTTGAGCTTTTTAAGAGTGCGGACGTTATAGAAGCGATCGTCAGCGAATGAGTTCGCGATCTTGCCTTCGCGAAATGCGTGGCACAAGTCGCGAACCGCTTCTTCAATAGTATGTTTTGGTGTGAATCCGAGCACATTTTTGATCTTGTCAGAATTGATATGATAGGACCGATTGTCATCGGTAGGCGTCGTCACGATTTCGATCGGGGCCTTTTCCGGAAATTCCTGTTCGACAACCTTTTTGACCATTTGGGCAATTTCCATAATGGTCATGTTCTGATAGCCGCAGTTGAAAATCTGATTGGCGATCTTTTCTGTAGGCGCGCTCAGCAGGAGCTTGCAGAGATCCGCATAATCCTGAACGTGCAAATTTGGTCGCAGCTGCGAGCCGCCAAAAACAGTTATTTTGTTGTTTGTAACCGCGTGGTTGGTGAGGATATTGACGGACAGGTCAAGCCGCAAACGAGGCGCGTAACCACAGACGGTAGCCGGACGAAAAATGACGCCCACAAAATTTTCGTCGGTGTGTCGCAGGAGCAGCGGTTCGCACATGCCTTTGTACTTATTGTAAAGGGTCAGAGGCACGAGCGGATGATCTTCCGTGACGTTTGGCTTCTCTGACACTCCATAGACGGAGCTCGATGAAGCATAGACGAAGCGTTTAACGCCCGCCTTTTTCGCTGCGATGACCATCGGCTCGAAGGCGTCCAGATTAATGGTCGTGCTCAGCCGCTCATCAAGTTCAAAGCTTGCATCATTCGATATGCACGCCAGACTGAGTACAGCTTCATGGCCCTGCATGGCAGCGACGAGTTTCGCCGTGTCGCGGATGTCGCCCTTGATGACCTTGAGTCGCGGATTGTTTTCTGGAAAAAACGAGTCACCGAAATACAAGAGATCGTAGATGGTTACATTGTAACCCTCATCGAGAAGCTGTGGGGTAAGAAGGCTTCCACAGTAGCCGGCGCCGCCGGTAATCAGGATGTTCTTAAGCATATCGTCCCCGTTATCTTACGCACGCACTAGGCGGCCGCATCTCTTAACTTGATGGAATAGCCCGCTGAAACGGCGTCCTTGCGAAACATCTTTACTGTTTCGAGCGAATATTCATCCAGGTCCTTGCCAACCAAGGCAAGCTTGGCGATCACGTCATTGGTCGCCGTAATGATATGGCAACCGATCGCATCGGCCTGAAATATATTGAGAAGCTCGCGCGGGCTTGCCCATAACAATTCCGCTTTGGGATTTGATTTCAAATTCTCGAGGCACTCTTTCATCAGTGGTATAGGATCGCGACCGGTGTCGGCAACGCGGCCGGCAAAGACCGAAATGATGGATGGGACCTCTGGATCGAGGCACGCTGCGACTTTCTTCACCTGGTTCGGCGTCATTAGCGCTGTCACGTTGACGACGATGCCGGCATCGGCAAGTTCCTTGATTACTGGCCCGCAAAATTTACCTTCGGTGTTTGTCACCGGAATTTTGACGTTTGCGTTGCGCCCCCATGATGCGATCTCGCGTCCTTGCGCAATCATTCCAGAAAGATCATCGGCAAAAACCTCGAACGAAATTGGCCGGTCCGTGATGACGCCAAGAACCCTGTGGGCAAACTCTGCGTAATCCGAAACACCTGCCTTGCGCATAAGGGTTGGGTTGGTCGTGAAACCCCTTACTTGTGTGTTCTTCGCCAATTGCGTGATCTGATCGTAATCAGCACCATCGGCAAAAATTTTAATGTTGAGCGAGCTCATTAGTTTCCCCTCCCATGCAGAATTAAATCACGGTATCGACAAAATGAGGTCCGTCGCCTGAGTGAACGAAGAGACCACGAAATCCGGCTGTTCCGGACGCCGGTCGCGATAGTTCAAATCGATGAAAATGCTTTTACATCCCGCCGCTTTCCCAGCCTCTACATCACTCCAGCGATCACCGACCATAACACTGCGACGGCAGTCAAGGTCCAAGCGTTCAGCCGCTCTCAAAAGCATGCCCGGTTTGGGTTTCCTGCACTCGCAATTATCAACAGTCGTGTGGTAGCAAACTTCAATGGCGTCAATCGGTACAGTCTCACATAATTTTTGATGCATTTTCTCGACAACCGACCGATCGATCAGGCCATTGCCGACGTCGGGCTGATTTGTCACAACGACAAGGACGTAGCCAGCTTCCTTGAGCCGACGGGCACTTTCGGCGGTGCCTGGGTAGATGCGGAAATCCTCGAGCCTACGTGGGGCAAATGACCGACCATCACGAAATTCAGGAATTACCAGCACGCCGTCTCGATCTAGGAAAATTGCGCGACCTCC
>Ga0209382_10002274_pt1 | contig 28307 bp, 23 predicted proteins | sample SoiMetdeltSBSDD5_FD_187599 | JGI IMG/M metagenome (GOLD analysis project Ga0209382, IMG submission 187599) | Bulk soil microbial communities from a Populus tree surrounding site in Tennessee, USA - Soil MetaG P. deltoides SBSDD5 (SPAdes) (version 2) | ecosystem: Environmental > Terrestrial >... | reverse complement strand
GCCGGCCGCGTCGGGCCGCTCTTCGGCCCACCGGGCCTTCACCTCGTCGGTGATCTCCCCCAGCTCGGCCGCCGGCTGCGAGATGCGGCCCTGGTTGCCGAACGGGTCGCGGAAGCCGCAATCGATCCCGTAGGGCTGCTCGGTCGGCTCGTCGAGGAACTCCACGCCCTTGGCCTTGAGCTCCTCGTACGTCCTGCGGCAGTCGTCGGTGCTCAGGATGAAGGCCAGGCCCATGGCGCCCCGGGTGACCAGGTCACGGATCTGGGCCGCGACCTCGTCGCTCATGATCGGCGGACCGGGCTTCTGGAGGACGACGTGGTGATCCTCGTTCCCCGGCACGCAGACCGTGAGCCAGCGCATGAAGCCGAGGTCGACGTCGGCGCTGACCTCCAGCCCCATCTTGCCCGCGTAGAAGTCCACGGCCTCGTCCTGGTCGAGCACGAAGATGCCGGAGTGGCTGATGCTGTTGAACATGGCCGGCACCCTAGGCAGAGCGTCGGACCGCGGCTTCTCCGAAACTGCTGGGTCGGGACCAGGCCATGGCGAAGCACCCGGGCACGGGGTCGGGCGGGGGCGCCAGCTGGCGGAAGGCCGACGGCGGCTGACCCACGATGTCGCGGAAGGTGCGGCTGAACGTGCCGAGGCTGGCGAAGCCGACGGCGAGGCAGATGTCGGTCACGCTGCGATCGGTGTTGCGCAGCAGGGCCATGGCCCGCTCGACCCGCCGGCGCTGCAGGTAGCGGTGGGGCGTCTCGCCGAAGGTGGTCCGGAAGGTGCGGATGAAGTGGCCCTCGGACACCAGGGCGATGCGCGCCAGAGCCGGGATGTCCAGAGGCTGGGCGTAGTCGCGGTCGATGGCGTCGCGGGCCCGCAGCATCCAGCGGTTGCGCAGCTCGTTGGACGCGAGGGGGATCGCGGCGGTGACCATCCGCCCCAGCCTAAGCACCCCGCCACTGTCGCCTCGGATCAGAGGCGGCGGTACCAGTCGGCGATGGCGGTGCCGATCTCGTCGGGGCTGTCCTCCTGGACGAAGTGCACGCCCTTGACGGTGACCTCCTCCTGGTTGGGGAAGGTGCGGCAGAGGTCGCGCTGTGGCCCGGTGAGGATGGCGCCGGGCTCGGCGTTGACGAACAGCTTGGGCACCGGGCTCCGGGCCAGCCAGTCGCCGTAGGCCTGCACGATCTCCACGACGTCGGGCGGCTGGCCGTCGATCGGGATCTGCCGCGGCCACGTGAGCGTGGGCCGGCGTGCTTCGCCGGGCTCGGCGAACGGCCGCCGGTACTCGGCCATCTCCTCGTCGCTCAGCTCGCGGAGGATGGCGCCGGGCAGCACCAACTCGACGAACACGTTGTCGTCCAGGACCAGCTTCTCGCCCTGCGGGGAGCGGAAGGCCTTGAAGAGGTCGGTGACCACGTCGGGCCAGACGTCCCAGGTGACAGGAGTGACGATGGCCTCCATGTAGGCGATGCCCTTGACGGCGTCGGGGTGGCGGTGGGCCCAGTCGAAGCCCAGCGCCGATCCCCAGTCGTGGACCACCAGCGTGACGTCGGTCGCGGCCGCCAGGCCGAGCTGGTCGAACCACGCGTCGAGGTAGCGCCGGTGCTCGGCGAAGGTGTAGCGGTCGGGACCGGAGTCCGCCAGCCGATCGGAGTCGCCCATGCCGATCAGGTCGGGCGCCAGGCACCGGCCGAGCTCCGCGCAGTGGGGCCAGACGTTCCGCCACAGATAGGACGACGTCGGGTTGCCGTGGAGGAAGACGATCGGATCGCCATCCCTGCGGCCGGCGTCGACGTAGGCCATCTCGCGGTCGAGGACCTCCACTCGCTGCTTCTCGGGGCTGGTCGTCATGGGTGTCTCCTGTCTGGGGACGGAGCCGGCGAGCCGGTCCGTCGAGCGGAACGGTCAGTCGAGCGGGACGGTCGGGCGCAGGGCGGTCTGCACGGTGTGGCGCAGCAAGCGCCGGAGCCGCCGGCGGTCACCGCCTGCGCAGCTCACGACGTTGACCCCCTGCAGGAGCGTGAAGATCTGGTCGGCGGCCAGCTCCCCGTCGACATCGTCCGCGACCTCACCCGCGGCGATCGCCTCGTCGACCAGGCACCCGATGGCCGCGCGCATGGCGTCGAGCGAGGTGGCGACGGTGCTCCGGACCTCATCGTCGTGGGGCGCGACGTCGACCGCGCTCTGGACCACCAGGCAGCCCGGGCGGACGGTGCCGCTCTCGCTGCGGGCCGGCGCGGCCCCCGATCGCCCTAGCGCGGCGTCGAGGCGGAGGTGGAGCAGCGCGAGGAGGCGCCGGCTCGGGGACCCGCGCCCCGTGAGCAGCGGGGCGATGTGGTCCTGGCCGACCATCGTCTCGTAGCAACCCAACGCCGCGATGAAGGCCGAGCGCTTGTCGCCGAACGTCCGGTAGAAGCTGCCCCGGTGCATGCCGGTGGCCTGGAGCAGGTCGTCGATCGACGTGGCTTCGTACCCGTGGGTCCAGAACCGCCGCATGATCCGCTCGAGCGCCACGTCACGCTCCACCAGCGGCCTGCGTCCCATGGTGGGACATGCTCGCGTTTTGAGACCGACCAGTCAACTACTAGAGAACACCCCGACGCCGGTCGAGACTGGCCGCATGACGGCGGAGGATTGGACAGGTCTCATCGAGCACGCGATGTGGCCGACGGCGGTCCTGGTCTCGGTGATCGTGTTGCGGCGCCAGATCGGCGACTTCCTGTCTGCGGTCGGCGGCCGCATCACGAGCGTCTCGGTCATGTCGGTGTCGGTCGAGCTGGCCGTCGCCACCGAGACGGCACCCCCGTGGCAGGGCCGGGGAGGCGACGACGTCCGGGGGCTCGTGCCCGCGCCGATGGTCAACGACTCGTACTTCGACACCTTGCGGCAGTCGTTGCAGGTGCCCGGCACGGCCGACTACTTCGTGGTGGACCTGAAGAGCGACGGCCAGGAGTGGCTGACGACCCGGCTCTACCTGTTCAGCTACCTGCTGGGCCACCTGAAGGGGATCCGCGCCGTCGTGTTCGTCGGCACCCGAGGCGACGTCGCGCGGACCTTCCTGGCCGTCGCCGACACGCAAGGGGCCATGCGGGCACTGGCAGCGGCGCAGCCGTGGCTCCGTCACGGGCAGCTCCAGGTCGAAGCGGGCCAGGTGGGCCGGCTGCCCGACATCGTCCCCCCGCCGCCGCCTCCGGTCGCCGGAGCCCCGCCCCCTATCGTTCCCGAGGACCCGGACGTCTGGTGGGCGCGGCTGCGGGCGGGCTCGGTGGTGCTCGACCCGCTCTACCTGGCCCAGCAGTTCCTGCAGTGGGTGCAGTGGGAGCAGCCGCCGGCCCTCCCGGATCTCCCGGACGGCTGGTTACGACTCCCCGACGTCGCCGGCCGGCCCACCACCTGGGAGCACGCGTCGTGGGTCACCTCCTCGGACCTCACCGACGGGATCCTGCGCGACGAGGCTCGGGCGGACGCCGCACTGGTCGACGACCGGTCGTGGTCGGCCGAGGAGCGGGTCCGGGCCGTCGCTCGGACCCCCGGTGAGTTCGTCGCCCTCCTGGGCTCGGGCCGGCGGTTCGAGCGCCTCGTGGACCGGCGGGCGCTCCTCGAGGCGGTCAGCGCCACGCTGTGAGGCCCGGTCAGGGCTTGCGGCCGACGGCGCCGTAGATGGGGATCGGGAGGGCGTCCTCGTCGACGGCGGCGGGGTCGTCGGGATGCCAGCGGTCGACCGGGACCACACCCGGCTCGACCAGGTCGAGGCCATCGAAGAACCGGCTGACCTCGGCGTGGTTGCGCACCACGTACGGCACGCTGAGCATCTGCTCGAAGCGCTCGGCCGATTCGGCCATCCCGGCGATCGGGATGTCGTTGGTCGTGTGCGCGATCACCAGGTGGCTCCCCGGCGGCACCGCGGCCAGCAGCCGGGCGACGATGCCATGCGGGTCGTACCGGTCGGGGACCAGGGCCAGCGTGGCGATGAACATGATCGCGATCGGCTGGTCGAAGTCCAGGGTGGCCGCCGCCTGCTGCAGGATCCCGTCCACGTCGCGCAGGGTCCCGTGCACGTAGGCGGTGGCGCCGAGCGGCCCCGCCTCGCGCCGCTTGTGCGCGTGGGCCAAGACCAGCGGGTCGTTGCCCACGTACACCACCCGGCTCCCGGAGTTGGCTTTCTGGGCGACCTCGTGGACCTCCTCGGCGGACGGGATCGGCGCCCCGATGTAGAGGAACTGCTGGACGTCCGCGTCGTGGACCAGGTAGCGGATCGATCGCGCCATGAACGCGCCCATGGCCATCACGTTGGTGCGGGCGGTGTCGATGCCGTCCGGGAGGACCTCGCTCAGATAGGCCGCGAGCTTGCGGTCGGCGCTGAAGTTGTCGTCGCCGCCGGCCAGGTAGTTGTGGACCCGCGCGGGGTGCGCGACGGTCCGGTCGATCTCGAAGGCATCCCGGTTGGGCTCGTTGGGACGAGGCTCCTGGGCCACGATGTGCCTCTCTCGACGTTCGTACGTGGCGTAAGTGTAAGGAATCCCCACCAGACGTGACGGCGCCAGCCAGCGACCTCTGGTAGCAAGTTCGGGTGGTCGTCACCATCTCGACCTGGAACATCCACGGCAGCGGCCGGCCCGACGTCGGAGCCGTGGCCCGACACCTGGAGACGGTGGCCCCCGACGTGGCCACCCTCCAGGAGGTCCAGCGCGGTCAGGCGACCGCCATCGCCCGGACCCTGGGCTGGCCGACCGCCCACTGGTCGTTCAAGCACTTCCCCGTCCCCACCGCCCCCGAGGGACTCGCCGTGCTCAGCCCCCATCCGCTGGTCACGGCCCGCACCGTCGTCCTGAGCCGGTGGGCCCCGCCGTGGAGCTTCCGGCGGCGCATCGCCCAGCTGACGACGTTGCGGCTGGCCGACGGCGCTCTGCGGGTGGCGAACGTGCACCTCGCCTCCGACCGCCCCGACGACCGCCTGGCCCAGACCCGGCGGCTGCTCGCCGCCCTGCCGCCGGAATCCCTGGTCGCGGGCGACCTCAACGCCCGACCCGGCAGCGATGTCCTGGGCCTCCTCACCACGGCCGGCCTGCGCGACGCCTGGGCGACCGTCCACCCCGACGGCAGCGAGCGGGACGGCGCGACGCACTGGCGGCGCGGCGACCCGGCCGAGCAACCGACCCAGCGCCTCGACTACATCCTGGTACCCGGCGGCGATCCGCTGGTCACGGCGGCCGCACCGACGCCGGCCGACAGCGACCTCGCGGCCTACCGCGAGCTCTCGGACCACCTCCCCTTCACCACCCAGCTCGACCGGCCCGGGTAGCGCGATCGGCCCGGGCAGGACGGAGCGGAGGACATCACGTCCGCGGCAGGCCCAGCACCTTCTCGGCGATGATGTTGCGCTGGATCTCGGACGAGCCGGCCGAGATGGTCCCCCCGAAGGTCCGGAAGTAGCGCTCGATCCACGTGTCGCCCCAGGGGTCCCGGCTGGTCGGGTCGGCGCTGATGTCGCCGGCCCGGTCCGCCCCCATCTCGGCCGCCCGCAGCGTCAGCCGCTGCTTCGCCTCGCTGGTGAAGGCCTTCATCAGCGCCTGCTCGGGCGCGGACCCGCCCCGGACCAGCTTGGCGAAGCCCCGGTAGCCGAGGCAGCGGGCCGCCGTCGCGTCGATCACCGACTGCACCAGCCCGTCGGCCACGACCGCCCGCTCGGACGGCTCCATGCGACTCAAGGCGGCCGGCGCCTCGGCCAGCAGGGCGTCGACGTCCTCCTCCAGGCCCAGCACGCCGGACAGCCAGACCATCCCGCGCTCGTGGGCCAGCGAGCCGTTCGCCATGGCCCAGCCGTTGTTCATCTGCCCCACGAGGTTGGCCTTCGGCACGACGACGTCGCTCAGGAAGACCTCGTTCAGATCAGGGTGCTCCGGCTTGATGATCTCGGCCAGCGGCCGGACCGTGAGGCCAGGCGTCGCCATGTCGACCAGGACCACGCTGATGCCCTTGTGCTTCGACGCGTCGGGGTCCGTCCGGCAGAACAGGAAGCAGAAGTCGGCGTAGTTCGCGCCCGAGGTCCAGACCTTCTGGCCGTTGATCACGAAGTGGTCCCCGTCGAGGACCGCTCGCGTGCTCAGCGAGGCGAGATCGCTCCCGGCGCCGGGCTCGCTCATCCCCAGGCAGGCCGCCATCTCGCCCCGGAGGACCGGCATGGCGTAGTCCCGGATCTGCTCCTCCGAGCCGTAGTCGAGGACCGACGGTGCCACGATGCCCAGCCCCTGCGGGTTGGTGGTGCGCGGGACGCCCGCCTTGGTCAGCTCCTCCAGGTAGACCAGCACCTCGACCGGACCGGCGTTCCGTCCGCCGAGCTCGGGAGGCCAGCCGGGCACCAGCCAGCCCGCGTCGAACATCCGGCGGGTCCAGCGGCGGGCCCAGCCGGGCAGGTGAGCGGACGAGACCGCCGGCTCCGCAGCCATCTCCTCCTCGCTGGGCCGGTTCTCGGCCAGCCAGCCCAGGAACTCCCGGCGGAAGGCCTCGACGTCGTCGCCGAAGGTCAGCCTCACGCCACCGCCTCCCCCCGGACGAGCCCCAGCATCCGCGCCAGCCGGGCCCGGTGGTGCACGGCGTTGCCGTACAGGACGTCCCCGGACTTGGCCCGCTTCAGCAGGAAGTGGAGGTCGTGCTCCCACGTGTAGCCGATGCCGCCGTGCAGCTGCAGTCCGTCCTTCGCGATCAGCCCCTGGCACTCGCCGGCCGCCGCCTTCGCCATGGATGCCGCCTCGGCCCGCCGCGGGTCGTCCTCGGCGATGGTCAGCGCGGCGAAGTAGCACAGGGAGGCGGCCCGCTCCACGGCCAGGAACATGTCGGCCATCCGGTGCTTGAGCGCCTGGAACGACCCGATCGGCCGGCCGTACTGCTCGCGCACCTTCGCGTACTCGACGGTCTGTTCGAAGATCGCCCGGCACGCTCCTGCGGTCGCGGTCGCGAGCGCCACGGTCGCCTCCTGCCCGGCCCGGTCGAGGGCCTCGGCCACGCCGGGCGTCCCGGGCGCCGCCAGCACGCGGTCCGCCGGTACGACCACGCCGTCCAGCCCGAGGTCGGCCAGCGGCAGCGTCGGGTCGAGGACGGTGCGCGGGGCCGCGGCCAACGCGGTCCGGGGGACGAGGAAGGCTCCCAGGCTCTCGCGGCCCGAGCTCCCGGGCGCCCGGGCCACCACCACCACCTCGTCGGCCTCGGCGCCGTCGAGGACCGCGTCCTTGGCGCCGCCGAGGACCCACCCGTCCGCCGACCCAGTAGCAGTGGCGGTGGCGTGGACCGCTGTGGGCTCCCAACGGCCGTCCTCGGCCAACGCCACGGTCCCGGTCACCTCGCCGGCGGCGACCCGCCCGAGGACCTCCCCGGCCAGGGGGCTGCCGCCGCCGAGCTCCCGCACAGCCGGTGCGAACTGGGTGACGGTGGCCAGGAACGGGCTGGGCACGACCGCCCGCCCCAGCTCCTCGGCCACCAGGGCGACCTCGACGAAGCCCAGACCGAGGCCCCCGTGCTGCTCGGGGATCGCGAGCGCCGGCCAGGACAGCTCGACCATCCGCGACCAGATCGACGCCCGGTCGCCCTTGCCCTCGTAGACGGCACGGACGGCAGCCGGAGGGCAGATGCTCGCCAACACGGCTCGCACGTTGTCCCGCAGGTCGGACTCATCCTCCGACAGCTCGAGATCCATCCGCAGCTCCTCGTGGGCGACACCGGACAGGTGAAGGGCAAACTAACAACCGAGTCAACTTTTCTCCATTCGGCGCTCCTCGCGCCGCGGGACCGGACGCGCCGTGGCGGCCGCGAGGCAGAAGTCGGCGATGTGCGCGATCTCGGCCCGCGTCGGGCGGGCGCGCTCCCACAGGTAGTCGGCGAGCCGCCCGACCACTGCGTGGGCGGCGAGCGAGGCGTCTAGGTCGGGATCGCCGCTGCCCAGCTCGGCGAACGGTCCCCGCAGGAGCGTCGCCAGCGGGCCGGCCGCGGACGGGCGGCCCGGCGTGAAGCCCTCGCCCAGGCTGCCGCCGTTCCAGAGCACGGCCAACGTGGTCGACGCGATGTCCTCGTCGGCGGCCTGCGACAGCACCCCCGCGACCCAGCGCCGCACCCTGCCCTCCGGGGTCGCCTCCTTGGCCAGCTGGTGGGCCAGGTAGCTGCGCAGTCGCTCGGTACCGTCCTCGAGGATCGCCGCCACCAGGGCGTCCTTGGACCGGAAGTACCGGTAGAAGGCGTCGTTCGACAGGCCCGCCGCGGCCACGATGTCGGCCACCCGCGGTCGGGACGTCGTGCCGCACTTCCGCATGACGTCGAGCGCCGCGTCGAGCAGGCGCCGGACCTCGCCGGCGTACTCCGCGCCCCGCTGGGTGAGAGCTCGCCCGGCGATCCGGGCGGCTACGTCGTCGCCGGCCACATCGTCGCTGGCCTCGTCGGCCGTGTCGGTCGTGTCGAAGGAGCTCAGCATTGCGTTCTCGATCACCAGAATCGTATTCTGGCTGCTCCGAGAGGGGGACGCAATGGCGTGGGACTTCGAGACCGAGCCCGAGCTCCAGGACAAGCTGGACTGGGCCGACGAGTTCGTGCGGACCGAGATCGAACCGCTCGACCTGGTGTGGGACCACCTGCAGTACGTGCCGCTGGACGAGACCCGTCGCAAGGTCATCGACCCGCTGAAGGACGAGGTCCGGCGCCAGGAGCTGTGGGCCACCCACCTCGGCCCCGAGCTCGGCGGCCAGGGGTACGGCCAGTTGAAGCTGGCGCTGCTCAACGAGATCCTCGGCCGGTCGCAGTGGGCACCGGTCGTGTTCGGCTGCCAGGCGCCCGACACCGGCAACGCCGAGATCATCGCCCACTACGGCACCCTCGCCCAGAAGGAGCGCTACCTCCAGCCGCTGCTCGACGGCGAGATCTTCTCCTGCTACTCGATGACCGAGCCCCACGCCGGCGCCGACCCGACACTGTTCAAGACGCAGGCGGTCAAGGACGGCGACGAGTGGGTCATCGACGGCTGGAAGTACTTCTCGTCCAACGCCAAGACGTCGACCTTCCTGATCGTCATGGCGGTGACCAACCCTGACGTGACCCCGTACAAGGGCATGTCGATGTTCCTGGTGCCGACGGACACGCCCGGCGTGCAGATCGTGCGCAACGTCGGCCTCTCCGGCGAGCGCCTGAACGAGGGCTTCCACGCGCTCATCCACTACGAGGACGTCCGGGTCCCCGAAGACGCGCTGCTCGGCGGCGAGGGGCAGGCGTTCGTCATCGCGCAGACCCGCCTCGGGGGCGGTCGCATCCACCACGCGATGCGGACCATCGGGATGGCCCAGCGGGCGCTGGACATGATGTGCGAACGGGCCCTCAGCCGCGAGACCCAGGGCAGCCTGCTGGCCGACAAGCAGTTCGTGCAGGGCTACATCGCCGACTCCTACGCCCAGCTCGTGCAGTTCCGGCTGTTCGTCCTCTACACCGCCTGGGAGATCGACAAGTACAACGACTACAAGCGGGTCCGCAAGGACATCGCCACCGCCAAGGTGGTCATGCCCACGGTGCTGCACGACATCGCCTGGCGGGCGATGCAGGTCCACGGCGCCCTCGGCACGACCAACGAGATGCCGTTCTTCCGGATGGTCCACGGCGCCGGGGTGCTGGGCATCGCCGACGGCCCGACCGAGGTCCACAAGGTCACGGTGGCCCGCCAGGTGCTCCGCGACTACCGGGCCAGCGACGACGTGTGGCCGACGGAGTGGATCCCGAAGAAGCTCGACGCCGCTCGGGCCAAGTTCGCCGAGCACCTGGAGCACGAGGTGGGGAACTTGTGATCGACGTCCAGCGGCTCGCCGCGTGGATGGACGACGCCGGCCTGCCCGGCAAGGGCGCACCGCTCGAGCACCGCTTCCTCTCGGGCGGCTCCCAGAACGAGATCTACGAGCTACGTCGGGACGGGGAACGGTGCGTGATCCGGATGCCACCGGCGACGGCACCGGCCGACCGGGACGCCGGGATCCTGCGCGAGTGGCGGATCATCGAGGCCCTCGACGGCACCGAGGTCCCCCACACCCCGGCGATCGCGGTGTGCGACGACGCCTCGGTGCTCGGCCGGCCCTTCTACCTGATGGGCTTCGTCGACGGCTGGTCCCCCATGGAGCTGATGGGCAGCCGCCGCTGGCCGGCGCCCTTCGACACCGACCTCGAGGCCCGAGCCGGCCTCGGCTACCAGCTGGCCGAGGGCATCGCCCTGCTGTCGAAGGTCGACTGGCGGGCCAAGGGCCTCGACGACCTCGGCCGGCCCGAAGGCTTCCACGAACGCCAGGTCGACCGGTGGACCACCTTCTTCGACCGGATCCGAGGCCGGGAGCTCGACGGCATGGAGGTCGCCTCGGCCTGGCTGCGGGCCCACCGGCCCCTCGACTACGTCGCCGGCCTCATGCACGGCGACTACCAGTTCGCCAACGTGATGTACGAGGACGGAGCGCCGGCCCGGCTGGCCGCGATCGTCGACTGGGAGATGGGCACGGTCGGCGACCCGAAGCTGGACCTGGGCTGGATGATCCAGGGTTGGCCCGAGGACACCAGCGCACCCGACGCCGCCGAGTCCAGCTATGTCGACCTCACCGGGATGCCGTCCCGCTCCCAGGTGCTCGCCCGCTACGCCGAGGTCTCGGGCCGACAGGTGGAGGACATCGACTACTACGTCGTCCTCGCCAAGTGGAAGCTGGCCATCGTCCTCGAGCGGGGCTTCCAGCGGGCGGGCGACGACGAGAAGCTCCAGGCGTACGGGCCCATCATCGTCGACCTGATGACCTCGGCGGCCGAGCTCGCCGAGACCACGGACTACCGCTCGTGAACGGGGGCGGCCCGGTAGCGGTCCCGGTCCGGCCGACCGGCGGGCGGGTGGGCTGACGTGCGGGCCGCTGTCTGCCGCTCCTACGGCCCCCCGGAGGCGGTGCAGGTCGAGGAGGACCATCCCCCGCCCCCGCTGGAGCCCGGGCAGGCGCGGGTGCGGGTGCAGGCGGCAGCCGTCAACTTCCCCGACGTCCTACTGGTCGCCGACCGCTACCAGCTCAGCGTGCCGCCGCCGTTCGTCCCCGGGAGCGAGCTGGCGGGCGTCGTCGCCGAGGTGGCCGACGGCGTCACCCGGCTCGCGGTCGGCGACCGGGTGTTCGGCACCACGATGGTCGGCGCGTTCGCCGAGGAGGCGGTGGTCGCGGTCGAGGCCCTGACCCTCGTTCCCACCGCGGTGGACGTCCGCCACGCGGCGGCCTTCGGCGTGGCCCACCGCACGGCGTACCACGTCCTCCGCTCGGTGGCGGCGTTGCAGCCCGGGGAGGCGCTCGTGGTGCTGGGAGCCGGGGGCGGAGTGGGGCTAGCGGCCGTCCAGCTCGGCGTGATCCTCGGCGCCCGGGTGACGGCCGTCGCCTCGTCGGCCCGCAAGCTGGAGGTCGCGGCATCCCACGGCGCCGAGAACCTCGTGGACCACCGGTCGGGCGACCTCCGCCAGGCGCTGCGGACGGCGCTACCGGACGGCGCCGACGTGGTCGTCGACCCGGTCGGGGGCACGCTCGCCGAGCCGGCCCTCCGAGCGCTGAGCTGGGGTGGCCGCTTCGTGACCGTGGGCTACGCCTCGGGGGACATCCCGCGGATCCCCCTCAACCTGGTGCTGCTGAAGGGGGTGGCGGTGCTCGGCTTCGAGTTCCGGGGCTTCATGCGGCACGCCGCGGCCGAAGCCGAGCGCAACGAGCAGGAACTGCTGGACCTCTTCGCCGCTGGTCGCGTCACGCCCCACATCGGCGCGACCTTCCCGCTCGACGACACCGCCGCGGCGCTCCGCTACGTCGCCGACGGGCACGCGATCGGCAAGGTGGTGGTCGACGTCGTGGACGCCGTGGACCTCGTGGACGTCGACCCCCCTCTTTGAAGCCGAGCGGCCCCTATGGGGCCGAAGATCCTCAAAGACGGCTGGAGGCGGGACGGGAGGCGGGGGCAGGGGTCTCGACGTCGGCTTCGGCCGCGGCCACCAGCTCGTCGAGTCGGGCCCGGTTGGCGGCGGCGTCGGCGGCGGACCGGCCGGCCTGCTCGCGCAGCCCGGACACGACGGTCGTGACCTCGCCGATCTGCTTCTGGATCCGGTCCCAGTCGGCGTCCCGGAACCGCATCCCCGCCTCGGCGTCGGCTCGCACCCGAGCGACGTCGTAGAGCAGCCAGCCTCCGGTCCCAGCGACCAGTGCACCGACCACCAGACCGAGGCCCACGAGCCCGGCCGCGAAGCCGAGGCCGACGGTGATGGCCCCCGCCGCCAGCAGGCTCCAGGCGATCCGGGTCCTCCGGCCCTGGGGCGGGGGCGGCGAGGCGAGCGTCGCGGCCTGGACCTCGGCCACCGATGCGGCGTCGGGCCCGGCCGGTCCGTACCGCACCCGGCGTCGCCCGATCGCCACGTCGAACTGCTCGGGTGGGGCCTGACGCGCCGCAGCGAGCAGGTCGTCGGCCACCGCCGCGAGCAGCGGTGTCGCGGCCCGCAGGGCCACCGTCCGGCGACCAGCGCCGCCGGACCCGGCGTCGGCCAGGAGCAGGGCGTGTGCCGGCTCGACGCTGCCGTGCCACGGGGTCGGTGGGGAAGGCGTCCCGCCGCCCTCCCCCTGGATCACCCGGCGGAGCTCGGCCACCCGCTTCAGTAGGGCCTGCTCGTCGGGGGCGCCTTCGTCGACCAGCTCCTCGAGCAAGCTGCCGAGGGGATCGGGAGGGCTGTCGGTTGGCTCGGTTCCTTCCGCCTCCGCCCGGGTGGATGTCGCTGCCGGGCCCTCGCCCCGCCGGGCGTACCAGCCGGCCAGGGCGGCCAGCTGGTTGGCGGCCCGGATCGGCGCGACCAGGCTGGCTGGGATCTCGACGGGCTTCCGGACCGCCGGCAGCGAAGCCCCGTCCTGGGGGAGGCCCTCGACCAGGCTGCGCCAGGCGATGACCTGGGTGGCGCGGGTGCCGTCCGGGAGGGCGGCCATCACGGCCACCAGGCGATCGGCGATCGTGGTTCGCCCCGTCTCGCCGAAGCGGCCGTCGGCCGCTGCCAGCCAGAGCTCGCGCTGGGCCCGCGTGACCGGACGATCGGCGGGTAGATCGAGGAGCGGCCCGAGGTGGTCCCCGGCCTGCTCGACGCGTCCGGTCAGCAGTAGCGCCAGGCACAGGAAGAGGTCCGTACGGGTGGGGTCGCACGCCCGGGCCGCCGCCAGCTCCGCCTCGGCCGTCGTGACCTCGCCCCGCACCGTCGCGACCAGCCCGGCCAGCGCGCTCGGCAGCCAGTAGCCGAACGCCTCGGGCGGCGAGTCGCCCGGCGGTGGCGGCGTCAGCCCGTCGGGGACCGTGTCGGCCGTGCGCAACTGGAGCACCACCCGGCGGGCCCGGCGGCGCGCGGTCGCGGCCGGCTCGAAGACCCGTAGCTCCTCGCGCAGGTCGCTGAGCTCGACGAAGGCGTCGAACGCGGTCGCCAGCCGACCCAGCCGCTGCTCCAGGCCGCCCTGCACCCGGGACAGCGTCGCCTTGAGCCGCCGCGCCTCCTCGCGCTGGTAGGACAGCTGACCGGCGAGGTTGTCGAGCTCCTCGTTCTGCCTCCGGTCGTACGAGGTCCGCCCGTACCACCCGAGATCGCTCATCGGAACCCCCTGCCCGTCCGCCGACGACCGGAGACTACCGGTCGGTGCTCGGGTGACGGGCGCGGGCCCCGCACGTCCGGTGCGGATCAGGATGCGGGTTGAGATTTGCGTTACAGTTCTTGAAGAAGATCATTCTCATCCTGGTACAGAGGGGATCCATGGGATGCGCATCGGCCTCATGATCGGTCCCGAGCGAGGCCGCTACGCGACCAAGGTCGATCGGCTCCGGGCCGACGCGCGGTGGGCCGACCAGGCCGGCCTGGCCACCGTGTGGGTCCCCCAGATCCCGGACGAGTTCGACGCGCTGACGGCTGCCGCGCTGGCGGGGGCCGAGACCAGCCGCATCGAGGTCGGGACGGCCGTGGTTCCCATCCAGCCACGGCACCCGATCGCGCTCGCGCAGCAGGCGCTGTCCACCCAGGCCGTGTGCGGCGGCCGCCTCTCGCTCGGCCTCGGCGTCTCGCACCACTGGATCGTCGACGAGATGCTCGGACTGCCCTACGAGCGCCCGGCGGCGACCATGCGCGCCTACCTCGACGTCCTCGACCCCGCGCTCGGTGGTCCGGGCCCGGTCGATGTCGAGAACGAGCTGTTCCGGGTCCACAACCCGCTCGACATCACCGACGTCGGCCCCACCCCGGTCCTGCTGGCGGCCCTCGGGCCCACCATGCTGCAGCTGGCCGGTGAGCGCACCGACGGCACCATCCTGTGGATGGCCGACGAGCGGGCCATCGGCTCGCACATCGTCCCCCGGCTCACCCGGGCCGCCGAGGCGGCCGGCCGGCCCCCGCCCCGGGTCGTCGCCGGCATCCCGGTGTGCCTCTGCCGGGACGACGAGGTCGATGCCGCCGTCGCCCGCACCAACCGCATCCTGGCCGAGGCCGAGGTCTCACCCAACTACCAGCGACTGCTCGACCGGGGCGACGCGCGAGAGGTCGGCGACCTCCTCGCCGCCGGGGGCGAGGCCGCCGTGGAGCGCCGCCTGCGCTCCTTCGCCGATGCCGGCGCCACCGACATCTCGGTGCGGGTGGTCCCGATCGGCGACGACCGGGATCAGCTCGTGGCCTCCCTGCGCCGGACCCGCGCCTTCCTCGCCGAGCTCACCACCTCGTTCGCCTCGCCGGCGGCGCCGGCCTCTCCCGGCGAACCGGCCTCGCCGGCCGTCGAGAGCAAGGCCGTCGACACGGGGGCGGGGAGCCGATGACCGACACCGTCCCCGCGCTGGCGGCGGCCGCCGCGGAACGGTTCGGCCCCCGCCTGGCGGTAGCCGACGGCGACACCCGGCTCAGCTACGCCGAGCTGCACGAGGAGGCCCGCACCTTCGGAGCTGCGCTGGTCGCGTCGGGCATCGAGCCCGGCGACCGGGTCGCGATCTGGGCCTTCAACAGCGCCGAGTGGGTGGTCGCGATGCTCGGGCTGCTCCAGGCCGGAGCGGTGCTGGCGCCGGTGAACACCCGGTTCAAGGGCCTCGAGGCCGCGGACATCCTGGCCCGCAGCCACGCCCGGGCCCTGGTCACAGTCACCGACTTCCTCGGCACCGACTACGTGGCGATGCTGGGTGCGACGGGGGTCGAGCTGCCCGATCTCCGGACCATCGTGGTGGCGCGGGGCCCGATGCCATCCGAAGGGAGCGACACCGACCGCGGCCGCGACCTCGTGCCGTGGGACGGGTTCCTGGCCCGGGCGACCGCCGCCGGCCGGGACGAGGTGGACCGGCGCAGCGCCGCCGTCGGCTCGGACGATCCCTCGGACATCCTGTTCACCTCGGGGACGACGGGCCAGCCCAAGGGCGTGGTCATGACCCATCGCCGGACGCTGGGTGTGGCCACCGACTGGGTGGTGATGACCGGGCTCGGCCCCGACGACCGCTACCTCATGGTGAACCCCTACTTCCACATGTTCGGGCTGAAGGCGGGGATCCTGGCCTGCGTCGCTGCCGGCACCGCCATGCTCCCCGAGCCGGTGTTCGACGTCGACCGGGCGTTGGCTCGGGTAGCGGAGGAGGGGGTGACCGTGCTGCCCGGGGCCCCGACCCTGTACCAGAGCATCCTCGACCACCCCGACCGCGACCGCTACGACCTCTCGAGCCTGCGGGCCGGGACCATCGGGGCCGCCGACATCCCGGTCGACCTGATCCGGCGCATCTTCGCCGAGCTCCCGTACTCCTTGCTGATCTCGGGCTACGGGCTCACCGAGGCCGGCACGGCGAGCGGGACGACCCCCGACGACGACCCCGAGACCATCGCCACCACCGTCGGCCGGGCCCGCCCCGGGTTCGAGATCCGCATCGCCGACGGCGACGGCCGGGACGTCCCGGTCGGGGAGACGGGCGAGATCCTCCTCCGCTCCCCCACGGTCATGGCCGGCTACCTCGACGACCCCACGGCGACGGCCCAGGCCCTCTCCACCGACGGCTGGCTGCGCACCGGCGACCTCGGGACGCTCGACGAGCGCGGCTACCTGCGCATCGTCGGCCGGGCCAAGGACATGTTCATCGTCGGTGGCTTCAACGCCTACCCGGCGGAGATCGAGAACGCCCTGCGGCGCCATCCCGACGTCCAGCAGTCCGCCGTGATCGGCATCCCCGACCCCCGGCTCGGCGAGGTGGGCATGGCGTTCGTGGTGACCCGCTCGGGGGCCACGATCTCGGGCCGCGACATCATCGAGTGGAGCCGCGACCAGATGGCCAACTACAAGGTCCCGCGGGCGGTCGAGATCGTCGACGAGCTGCCGCTCAACGCCACCGGCAAGGTGATGAAGGACGAGCTCCGCGCCCGCGTCACCCGTAGAGACGATCGGGCCCAACGGTCATGAGCTGTTCGGCGGAAGATGCTGCGAGCCCTTCGTCGAACCCCTTTCCGCTGAACAGCATGAGCCTCGCTCCCTCGGCGTCGTAGCCGCGTGCCGCGAGGACGTCTCGGGCGCGCCGCAACCTGTCGAGCTGACGCTGTCCGAGCCGCTTCCCCCACTTCGCCTCACCCAAGGCGAGGACCCGGCGCCGTCGGTCGGGGCGCTGCGGGCCGAGCACGGCGACATCGATCTGGATCTGCTCGTGCGTCGTGCGATCGACGACCGTGCCCGCGCCCACCTCGCCGGGCAGGTCGTCGAACATCCCTGGCGTGCTCGTCACGAACTGGCGGCACATCCCCTCGAAGTGGGGACCGAGCACCTGGGCGAAGAACACCTGCCGGTTGTTCTCCCAGACGTTGTCGCAGAATCCGCTCTCCAGCAGTCCCCACTCGGGACGCATGACCGCCTGGTAGAAGGCCACGAGCGGCTCGGCCACGACGTACCTGGAACGGTTGGCGTGGAAGACGTCGGGCTCGCGGCGTATGAGGCCACAGTCCTCCAGCACGTTCAGGTGGTGGCCGAGGTCAGAGGCTTTCCGGCCGACGTAGGTCGCGATGCCTCCTCGGGCGTGGTTGCCCATGGCGATGGCCGCGAGCAGCGAGTGATAGATCGCCGCGTCACGTACGTCGGTGCCTTCCTCCAGCACATAGCGAGCCTCCCGGAACAGGGGCGTCTCCGGGTTGAGAACCGTGCGCTTGACCCAGTGGTCGAAGTCGTCCTCGTCGTGGGGCACGTCGCCGCCGACGAAACGACGGTAGGCAGGAGTGCCGCCGACGATGGCGTGGACCATCACCGCCAGTCGGGCGTCACTGATGCCCCAGAACTCGGCCGCCGTTCGGTAGGTGAAGGGCTGCACGACCAGCTCCAGCGTGGCCCGACCGCGCAGCGGTGCATTCCCGGAGAGGAGGCTACCCATCACCGACATCGCCGAGCCGCAGAGGAGCAGGGACGCCGACCGGTTGTCGTAGACCGCTTGGTCGAACTCGGTCTGGAGCAGCGATGGCAGCTCCGGTGAGACCCGGCTCAGGTAGGGGAACTCGTCGATCACCATCGGGCTCCCCTTGCTCGCCACCTGGAACATCGACGTGATGGCCTCACCCCAATCCCGGAAGTTGGGCATGACCGGGTCGTCGGAGAACCGCGCGAGCGCCTCACCGAAGCGACGGAGCGCGTCCGCCTCCGTCGCCTCGGTCGCTCCGAAGTAGAAGCCGCCGGTCTGCCGCATCAGACCGGCGAGCAGGAAGGTCTTGCCTTGCCGACGCCGACCGCTGACGATGCCGAGCTGTGGACCCGGAGCCGCGGCGAACCGGGCGAGCGCCTGCCATTCCCGGTCTCGATCGAAGATCTGCGGGGGCTTCTGCCTCATCACGCTGCAACCTTGTAGGAACACACTTCTGCGAAGTGTACTTCTACTAGAGGTCGGAACGACGACCCGAGGTCAGGGGGCGGGTTGGGGGGTGCCGAAGTAGGCGCGCTCGAGGCGTTGGGCGTCGCCGCGGAGGTCTCTGGCCGAGCCCTGGAGGACGATGGCACCGCGGTTGAGGACGGCGGCTTCGTCGGCGACGCCGAGCGCGAGGTTGACGTGCTGCTCGACCAGGATGACGGCGGCGCCGTGGTCGGTGGCGACCTGGCGGACCGTGTCGAACAGGACCTCGACGACCCGCGGGGCCAGGCCCATGCTCATCTCGTCGACCAGGAGCACCTTGGGTTGCTGGATCAGGGCCCGGGCCATGGCCAGCATCTGCTGCTCGCCGCCGGACAGGGCGCCGGCGGGCAGGTGCCAGCGCTTCTCCAGCGCGGGGAAGACGTCGAGGAGCTCCCGGGGAGCGGTGCCGTGGCGGGACCGGGCGACGTCGAGGTTCTCGGCGACGGTGAGGGTCGTGAACAGCGACCGGTTGTCGGGGACGAGTACGACGCCGGCGCGGTTGGCGGACACCGCGCTCCCGTTGCGCAACGGGGTGCCGTCCACGGTGACGCGGCCACCGTGCGCGGCGAGCAATCCCGCCAGGGTCAGCAGCAACGTCGACTTCCCCGCTCCGTTCGGGCCCAGCAGCGCCAGCACGCTGGCCTCGTGGACCTCCAGGTGGAGATCCCGGAACACCGTGGCCGAGCCCCGGCCGCCGCTCAGCCCCTGGCAGTCCAGGCGGACGGTCATGCGGTCACCGCCGTGGCGTCGTGCATGGTGCCGAGGTAGGCGTCGGCGACGGCCCGGTCGGCCCGGATGGCGTCCGGTGGCCCGTGGGCGATGACGACACCGAAGTCCAGGACGTAGACGTCGTCGCACGCGTCGAGCACCAGGGCGACGTCGTGGTCGACCAGCAGCACGCCGGCGCCGGCGGCGGCGATGGCGCGGATGCGGTCGCCGAGCCAGGCGCTCTCGGTGGTGTCCAGCCCGGCGGCCGGCTCGTCCAACAGCAGGACCGTCGGCTCGGCCACGCTCCCCCGGGCCAGGGAGACCAGCTGCCGCTCGCCCTGGCTGAGCTCCCCGGCGGGTCGGTCCGCCAGCGCGGCGATGCCGACCTGCTCCAGAGCCCGGGCCACTGCGGCGCGCCGGTCGGTCGGGCGGGTGCCGAACGCGGCGACGCTCACGTTCTCCTCCACCGACAGGTCGTCGTAGAGCTCCAGGGACTGGAAGGTCCGGGCAAGACCAGCCCGCACCCGGAGGTGCGGCGCCACCCCGTCGATGCGTCGGCCCGCCAGCTCGATCGATCCCGACGCGGGGGCGAACCCGGCGATGGCATCGATGACGCTGGTCTTGCCGGCGCCGTTCGGGCCGATCAAGCCCACCACCCGGCCCGCATCGACCCGTAGCGACACGTCGCTGACCGCCACCACGCCGCCGTAGCGGACGGTGAGCTCCTGGACCAGCAGTGCCGGCACCGCGTCCTGGGGTCCCGCCGAACCGTTGACCGACACAGGGTCGGCGGCCGCGACCACCAGACACTCGGCTCCCACCGTGCCCGGGCGCTGGTCGCTGCGAGGCTCGGGGAGCGGCCGTCCGGTCCGTCCGGTCCGTCGGCGGAAGCGGTCGGCGAGGGCGTGACCGGTGCTGGCCAGACCCTCGGGGTGGGCGATGAGGGTGACGATGACCAGGACGCCGGTGATGACCTGGAACCACTCGCCGAGGTTCACCCAGCGGTCGAAGGCCGTGAAGGCGATCCCCGACGCGGCCAGGACTCCGGCCAGGATGCCGCCCCACACCGACGTGACCCCGGCCAGGTACGCCGTCGACAGCAGGGCCAGGCCGCCGATGGCGGTGAAGGACTGGAAGGTGATGCCGCCCCCGAGCCGGTAGGCCAGCAGGCTGCCACCGAGCCCGGCGATGAACGACGCCACCGCGAAGCTCGCCACCTTGACCCGCACCACGTTCACCCCGACCGCGGCCGCCGAGCGCTCGTTGGCCCGCACCGCCAGCATGGCCGAGCCCAGCGTGCTCCGCCGCAACGCGGCGACGCCCCAGGCCACCACGACCAGCGTGGCCAGGCATAGCAACCCGAACTCGAGGCGGGGGAATGCCCGGCCCGAACCGATGCCCAGGTCGATGCCGAACAGCTCGGGCTGGACCACCCGGGCCCCACCCGTGGGGACGATGTCGGTGTTGCGGAACCACACCGCCTCGATCGCGTAGGCCAACGCCAACGTCACCACCCCCAGCGTCAGCCCCCGCAGCCGCAGCGCCGGCAGTCCGACCACCACCCCGACCACGGTCGCCACCAACGCCGCGAGCACGGGCGCCAACGGGAACGGGACCCCCCAGCTCTGGGTCAGCCCGGACAGGGAGAACGCCGCCGTCCCCGCCAGGGCCAGCTGCGCCAGCGACACCTGGCCCGCGTAGCCGGTCACCACCACCAGCGACAGCCCGATGACCGCCGCTATGAGCGAGCCGATCACGGCCGACCGCCACGTCCCGTCCGTCACCACCAGGGCGATCACACCCAGCAGCCCACCCACCGCCGTGGGCAGCAGCAACGACCGGGGCCGGGGCGCCCGTCCCAACGGCTGGCGCACCAGCCCGCCCCGCACCGGCAGCCCGCCCCGGACCACCACCAGCGCGACCAGGATGACCAGCAGCGGCACCAGCTCCGACGCGCCGCTCTGGGGCATCCAGTCGTGCTTGGGGACCAGCGCCAGAGCCTCGGCCTGCAGCATCCCGATCGCGATCCCCGCGGCCACGATCGGCACCAGGTGCTGGAACCGGCCCACCACCGCGGCCGCCAACGCCGGCACGACGAACAGGGTGTACGTGATCGGCGTCAACGGCGTCACCGGCGCGATAAGGATCCCCGCCACACCCGCGATGACCGCGCTGATCATCCAGTTCGCCAAGGCCACCCGATCGGGTGACACACCCGAGACGTACGCGCCCACCTGGGACTCCGCCGCCGCCCGGGTCAACAAACCGAAGCGTGTGAACCGGAACGCGGCGGTCAGCAGCACCGCCAGCACGACCACCGTCACGGCCAGGTAGAACCGGTCGGACAGGACGGCGACCGACCCCCACTCCCATCGCTCCCGAGGGAAGATCGCCCGCACGTTCACCGTGTTGGTCCCCTGCCGGATCGCCAGCGTTCCCTGCAGCACCACCAGCACGCCCAACGAGGCCACCGCTCGCGCCAAGGGTGGCGCATCCCGCAACGGCCGGAACACCAGCAGGTACAGCAACGCCCCCAGCAACGCGGCGGCCACCAGGGAGATGGCGACGGCCGGCACGAACCCCAGCTCCTGGCCCAGGTCGACGGTCTTGGGGAGCCCCGGAACGATGATCAGGAGCTCGCCCCGGCGCAGAGCGGCGTAGGTGTAGGCCACGTACAGCGCCACTGCGCCGGTCGCGAAGTTCAACACCCCGGAGCTCCGGTAGGTGATCACCAGAGCCAGGGCGAGTGCGGCGAACACCCCCCCGTTGCCGAGGCCCAACAGGAGCGAGGCGACGTGATCCACGAGGCCGGAGCCCAGACGTCCTAGAGCTGCAGGATGTCCGTCGAGTCGACCACCTCGTAGTCAGTGGGCTGACCGTCGGCGTCCAAGGTGGCCTGCAACCACTGGTTGGTGCACACCGGGGGCGTCACTGCGAAGGCCGTGCCGCCACAGCGGTAGGTCATGCCGCCCCCGCCGGGCAGCTCCTGCTCGGGCATGGCCTTGATGGCCTCGATCGCCGTCTCCGGGGTTATCTCGCCCGAGATCCCGTCCAGCGCCATGAACAGGGACGCCGCCGCGGCGTAGCCGCCCATGGCGGTCGCGTTCTCCACGTCCTCGACATCGTCGCCGTAGGTCTGCATGACCGCCTGGTAGAGCTGATAGGTCGGGTCCTCGGCCGCTCCCAGCGTGAGCGACGACTGCAGGTACATCCCTTCCAGCCCGTCGCCGACCGCGTCCCGGGTGGCGTTGGTGATGCATTGCGACAGGGTCGTGATCACGCCCTCGTAGCCGACTGCGGCCAGCCCCTGGAACGCCGCGATGCAGAAGGCGTCGTTACCGACCACCTGCACCACACCTGCGCCGTTGTCGACCACCTGCTGCATCTGCGACGTCATGTCTGCGGTGCCCGCCGGCACCCGGATCAGGTCGTACTCGTACCCCGCGTTCTCGAGGATCGACGGGCCCACCATCTCGAAGCCCGTCACCGCCTGGGGCACGTCGATCAGCACGAAGTCGATCCGGTCGGTCTCGACGCTGTCGGCGACCGCGATCGGCAACCCCATCAGCGACGTCAGCGGGTTGAAGACGAAGAACGTCGACTCCGCATCCGTGGCCATCTCCGCCGATCCGCTGGCCTGGAAGAAGAACGTCGGCACGCCCGCGTCGTGCAGCGGCGCCCAGAGGGACTCGGTGACCGCGGACTGGCTCTGCGTCACGGCGACCACGCCTTCTTCCACCAGCTGGTTCGCGCAGTCCGTCGCTCCCGCCGGATCGGCCCCGGTCTCGCAGGTCACCACCTCGACCGGCCGGCCGCCGACGCCGCCCCGGTGCTCGTTCCAGAAATCGGCCGTGGCCTGGGCGGCCCGCAGCTCGTCCGTGTTGTCGAAGGCCGCCGTCGCCCCGTCCGACACCATCCCGATCTTGACCGGATCACCGGACGCCGCATCCTCCGGACCCAGCAGCTCCGACAGGTCCTGCTCGTCAGGACCACCGGAGCCGCCACCCGTAGCATCGTCGTCGTCACCGCAGGCCGTGAGCGCGACCAGGAAGGCGCTCAGGGTCGCGACGGCCAGTGCTCGTCTCACCAACCCGCCGGTCCGCCGGAGTGCAGTCGTCGGTTCCCGCATCTGGTCCCCCCTCCGTTGTGCCAGATGCGAACACTACACGCGGTCATTGTTGACGTCGATCTCCGCTGACAAGAACAATGTTTCCGTGTCGGGGAGCCTCCTACATGGTGCGCTGGAGCGGGCCGCTGCCCGCTTCGAGCACCGCGACGCCGTGCTAGCCGGCGACCAGCACTGGTCCTTCCGGGACCTCGACGAGCTCAGCAACGCCTTCGCCCGCCACGTCGCCGCCCGCGGCGTCACCCGGGGCGACCGCGTGGCGGTGATGACCACCAACCGGGTCGAGTTCGTCGTTGCAGTCCACGCGATCAGCAAGGTCGGAGCGGCCGCCGTCCTGCTGAGCCCGGCGTGGAAGGCCAGGGAGATCGACCACGCGCTCGGGCTGACCGGGCCGTGCCATGCGGTAGCCGACGGCGCGGGCCCTGCGCTGCTCGCCGAGCGCCTCGGCAGCGAGAGGGTCACCGACCTGGACGACCAAGGGTCCCTGGAGCGGACTCTCGCCCCCGGCCACCGCCGGCCCGTCGGCGGGGAGGTCGATGAGGCGGACGAGACCGACGAGGCGATCCTGGTCTTCAGCTCCGGGACCACCGGGCTGCCCAAGGCGGTCCGCCACACCCACCGCTCGATCGGGCGGGCCACCGCCCACTGGTGCAGCGCCCTCGGCCTCGGTCCGGACGACCGCTTCCAGGTGGCCACGCCCCCGTCGCACATCCTCGGCCTGCTCAACCTGCTCGCGGCCGCGGAGGCGGGTGCGACCGTCCGGCTCCACCAGCGGTTCGACCTCGACGAGGTGCTGCACCGGATCGACGCCGAGCGGATGACGCTGGAGATGGCCGTCGCGCCGATCGCGCTGGCCCTCGCCAACCACCCCCGCCTCGAGGACTATGACCTCTCGTCGCTGCGCTACATCATGTGGGGTGCCACCCCGGTGACGGAGAGCGTGGCGCAGGTCGTCACCGACCGGACCGGCGTCCGGTGGCTCCCTGCCTACGGCGCCAGCGAGCTGCCGGTCCTGGCCTGCAATCCGGTGGACGACCCCCGAGCCTGGCGCCTCGACTCGGCCGGGTTGCCGGCCCCGGAGGTCGAGCTGCGGGTCGTCGACCTCGACAGCGGCCGGGTTCTCCCGCCCGGCGACGTCGGGGAGATCCAGGCCCGCAGCCCGTCGGTCATGGCGGGCTACCTGCCCGACGAGGCCAACGCGGACGCCTTCGTGGACGGTTGGTACCGCACGGGCGACGTCGGCTGGCTCGAACCCGAGGGATGGGTCCACCTCACCGACCGCTCGAAGGAGATGATCAAGGTCAGCGGGTTCCAGGTGGCACCGGCCGAGCTGGAGGCCGTGCTGCACGGTCACCCGGCGGTGGTCGACTGCGCGGTGTTCGGCATCCCCGACGAGCGGTCGGGCGAGGTCCCCGTCGCCGCCGTGCAGCTCGATCCCGGGCAGCCGGTCGACCAGGGCGAGCTGCGCCAGTTGGTCGCCGACACCCTCGCGACCTACAAGCACCTGCGCCACGTCGTCGTGGTCGACGCCATCCCCCGGTTGCCGTCGGGGAAGGTGCTGCGCCGGACCCTGCGTGACGAGTGGACGCCGCGGCTCGCCCCGAGCTCGAGCGCCGGCTGATGGACGTCCGGCTCTCGCCCGAGCAGCGGGCCCTGCGTGACTCGGCCGCCCAGGTCGTCGAGCGGTGGGGGCCGCACGCGGCCGGGCAGCTCGACGACACCGAGCGACGGGCCAAGCTCGACGCCGCGGTCGCCGCGGCCGGCTGGCGCGAACTTCGGGCGGCGGCCGACGAGGACGGTGCGCCGTGGGCGTCCGGGGTCGAGGTGGGCATCGTCGCCGAGGAGCTCGGTCGGAGGCTCGCCGATGTCGCGTTCCTCGGGCCGACCCTGGCCGCCGAGCTACGCCGACTGGCCGGTGCCCCGCCCGCTCCGGCTCCCGAGACCGTGGCCCTGGTGTCCGACCTCTCGGCCCTGGCCGCCACGGTCGACGGCGCGCTGCCTCCGCGCACCGTGGCCCTCGATGCGCAGGGCTCGTCCACCGCGCTGGTGCTGGTGCCGGCGGCGGGCGGCCTCTCGATCGGCCAGGTCGCCGTCGACCGCGGACCGGCTATGGCTCCGGCCCGCGTCGACCTGACCCGGCCGGTGGTCGACGTGGACGCCGCGGCGACCGTCGAGGTCCTGCCCCACCAGGACCGGGTCCTGACCGGGACGGTCCTCACGCGCTGGACCGCCCTCGGGCTGGCCGCGGCCTGCGCCGACCTGGTGGGAACGATGCGCGGCGCCGTGCAGCTGACCTGCGACTACGCCCGGGAGCGCCGGCAGTACGGACGCCCCATCGGCTCGTTCCAGGCCGTGCAGCACCTGCTGGCCGACGCGCACGTGTCGACCGAGGGCTCCCGCAGCGCGGCCCTCCACGCGGCCTGGGCGGTCGACGCGCTGGAACCCACCGACGCCGTGGCCGCGGCCGCCCTGGCCAAGGCGTACTGCGCCCGGGCCGCCCGCGCGGTCTGCGAGACCGCCATCCAGGTGCACGGCGGGATCGGCAACACCTGGGAGTGCCTGGCCCACCTCCACCTGCGGCGGGCGCTGCTCTCGACCGACGTGCTCGGCGGGGTCGGACCGAGCCTGGCCCGGGTCCTCGACCACCACGGCATCAGCGACGGCATCGGCGACGCCTCGGGAGGTGAACGTGGACTTCGGTGACTCGCCCGAGGAAGCGGCCTTCCGGCTGCGGCTGCGGGACTGGCTCCGCGACAACAACCCGCGCCTGCCGGCCTCGTCTACCTCCGACGAGTACTGGGCCGGGCACGCGGCCTGGCACCAGGCGCTCTACGACGCCGGCTTCTTCGGGCTGTCCTGGCCGACGGCCATCGGTGGCCACGGCCGGCCGAGCGTCTACGAGGCCATCGTCGACGACGAGCTGGCCGCGGCGGGTGCACCACCCCGACCGCACCTCGGCTACCTGGTGCAGGGCATCCTCGAACACGGCAGCGACGACCTCCAGCGCCGGTTCCTGCCCGGCATCGTCAACGGCCGCGACCGGTGGTGCCAGGGCTTCAGTGAGCCGGATGCCGGCTCGGACCTGGCGTCGCTGCGCACCCGGGCCGAGCCTGACGGCGACGAGTACGTGATCACCGGCCACAAGATCTGGACCAGCAACTCCGACGTCGCCGACTGGTGCCTGCTCCTCGCTCGGACCCACCCCGACCTGCCCCGGCACGAGGGCCTGTCGGCCTTCGCGGTGTCGATGCACCAACCGGGCATCGAGCAGCGGCCGATCCGGATGATCAACGGCATCACCAGCGAGTTCGGCGAGGTCCTGTTCGACGGAGCCCGGGTCCCGGCCACCAACATGATCGGTCGACCGGGGGAGGGATGGAAGCTGGCCATGACCGTGGTGAGCCATGAACGGGAGCCGGGCGAGCTGGGCTACGTCGCCCGCTACCGCAAGCTGGTCCACGAGCTGACCGCCGCGGTGCGCCAGCAACCGGACCACTACGGGCCCGAGCAGCGGCGCGAGCTGGGGTGGGCGATCGTCGAGGCCGAGATGCTGCGGCTGCACGTCTGCCGCCGGCTCTCGGACCGCCTCGACGGCATCACCCACGGCCCGGAAGGCTCGATCGACAAGCTGCTGATGACGGCGGTCGAGCAGGCGGTGGGACATGCGGCTCTCGCCGTCGGCGGGGTTGCCCACGGCGCCGACCCGGGCGGCGGGGACCTTGGCGGCGGGGACGACCACGCCTGGCTCGCGGTCTACCTCTACAGCCGGGCCCAGAGCGTCATGGGCGGGACGTCGCAGATCCAGCGCAACCTCGTGGCCACCCGCATCCTGGGGATGCCGGCGTCATGAGCGACGGGACCTACGACGTACCGGACGAGCTGGTGGTGGAGGTCCAAGGACCGGTCCGGGTCATCCGGCTCAACCGCCCCGACCAGCTCAACGCCACCAACGAGGTGCTCCACCGGGCCCTGGCCGACGTCTTCCCCCAACTCGACGCCGACCGCGCGGCCCGGGCCGCGGTGATCACCGGCAACGGCCGCGCCTTCTCGGCCGGCGGCGACTTCGGCTACCTCGACGAGCTCACCAAGGACTCGACGCTGCGGCGCCAGACCATCGTCGACGCCCGCCGGATCGTCACCGGCATGGTGACCTGCCGGGTACCGATCGTCGCCGCCGTCAACGGCCCGGCGGTCGGGCTCGGCTGCAGCATCGTCGCCCTGTCCGACATCGTGTTCATGGCCGAGAGTGCCCACCTCGCCGACCCGCACGTGCTGGTGGGCCTGGTCGCCGCCGACGGCGGTCCCGTGACCTGGCCCCTGCTGACCAGCCTCCAGCTGGCCAAGGAGTACGCGCTGACCGGCGACCGGATCCCGGCACAGCGGGCCGCCCAGATCGGTCTGGTCAACCACGTGTGCCCCGACGACGAGGTCATGGCCCGCGCGATGGCCTGCGCCGAGCGGATCGCCGCGCTCCCCCAGCGGGCGGCCGAGGACACCAAGCGGATCCTGAACCTCCACCTCGAGCGGGCGGTGCTGGCCACCCTCGACTTCGCGCTGGCCGCCGAGGACCGGTCGTTCACGTCACCCGAGCTCCGGGCCTTCCTCGACCGCCGGCGCTCCGGCGATCACTGACCCGCTCGTCGAGCCCGCCTCTTTGAAGATGGATGGCCCCATGAGGGCTATCCATCTTCAAGGACGGCGGGGCCGGCGGGTCAGAGAGGCAGGACGGTCGGCAGCCGGCGGCTGGCCAGCAGCTCGGCGCCGACCTGGCGGGTCAGGGAGTTCGCGTCGCCCAGCAGCCGGTCGAGGACCAGCGTCCGCTGGAGGTAGCGGTGGAAGGGGTGCTCGCGGGTGAAGCCGATGCCGGCCAGCACCTGCTGGCAGTGGCGCGCCGCCAGGCGGGCCGCCCGACCCGCGGCGGCCTTGGCCAGGGCCGCCGTCAAGGGGGACGGGGCGTCCCAGGCCGCACGCGCTGCCGCGTCCGCCGCCTCGATCGCCACCAGGGTGTCGGCCAGCCGGTGCCGGACGGCCTGGAAGGACGCGATCGGTCGCCCGAACTGGATGCGGTCGAGGGCGTGGTCCCGGGCCAGCTGGAACATGGTCCGCGCCGCGCCCACCAGCTCGTGGGCGAGGGCCCGTCGACCGGCGGCCACCGCGGCCCCCCATGCCGTCGCCGAGGCCGAACACGGCGACGGCGTCGCCGCCAGCACGCCGTCGGCGGCCACCGCCACCAGCCCGAGCTCGGGGTCGAGGCCGTGGACCGGCCGCAGCACGAGGTCCCTGGTCGGGACGGTGACCGTGATGGTGAGGCCTCCGGCTGCCGGGTCCCCCACAGCCTCGTCGGCATCGGCGGCGCCCGTCCGCGCGACCACCACCGCGAGGTCACGGCGCTGCAGCGCTGCCGTGCCCAGCCCGCGGATGACCAGTCCCTCCCCGGCCGCCTCGCCCGGCGGCGCCCAGCTTCCGACAGCCGGCAGGACCAAGCCCGGCGTGGCGCCCGGCTCGACGCCGAGCGCGGCCAGGACGACGTGGTCTAGGGCGGAGGACGTCGCGTTGGCGGCACCCTGGG
>Ga0209382_10002273_pt1 | contig 28315 bp, 30 predicted proteins | sample SoiMetdeltSBSDD5_FD_187599 | JGI IMG/M metagenome (GOLD analysis project Ga0209382, IMG submission 187599) | Bulk soil microbial communities from a Populus tree surrounding site in Tennessee, USA - Soil MetaG P. deltoides SBSDD5 (SPAdes) (version 2) | ecosystem: Environmental > Terrestrial >... | reverse complement strand
CGAAGGCCACGGTGGCCCGCTCGGTGGCGAGATTCACCGACGCCGACTCCACCCCGGGCACCCGGCCGAGAGCGCCCTCCACCTTGCCGACGCAGGCGGCGCAGTGCATGCCCCGGACGGGCAGCGTGATCCGCTCGGCCATCAGCGCGCTCCGAAGCGCGAGAACACCTCGAGGAGCTCCTCGACCTTCTGCTGGCGCTCCGACTTGGAGCCCGAGCGCAGGGCGTCGGTCACGCACGACTCGATGTGCCGGCCGAGCAGCAGCTTCTGGACCTGATCGAGCGCCCCCTGGACCGCCGAGATCTGCAGGAGGATGTCGACGCAGTAGGCGTCGTTGTCGAGCATCCGCTGCAGCCCCTGCACCTGCCCCTCGATGCGGCGCAGCCGGGCGCGGGTCTTGGCCTTGGCCTCGTCGTTCAGCACCGCTTATACCCCCTGGGGGTAGTATCGGTCCCCGCCGGGGATCTGTCAACGCGGCGGCTTGGCCGCGTCAGTCGAAGAGCGAGGGCTGCGTGGCCGTCACGGGGGCCTGACGGCGACGGCGGGCGGGCGGGGTCTTCTTGCGTCCGGCGGTCTTCCGATCGTGCGCGGCGGCGGTCGCGCGCGAGAGCTTCCAGCCCTTCTGGTGGGCGATGCGGTCCCCCTGCTTGATGACGAGCAGGTCGACGAGCCGCGCGAGCGGGTTGCCGAGCAGCGCGAGGTAGCGCTCCCAGTAGCGGGGAGAGTGCGCGAGCGTCCGCATCTGGTCCAGCGCGAGCGAGAGCGCGGCGCGATCGCCCTTGCGGGAGGCCAGGCGGAGGTCGAGCAGGATCCGCCGGCCGCTCACGCGCGAGGGCGGGGTCCGAGCCATGGCGGCGATGCTAGCGCTGGAACACCAGGACGTCCACCGGCTCGATGAACGCACGATCCGCCGGCAGCGTGCGGCAGTGGGCCTCGAGGGCGGCCAGCCCGCGCGCGAACGCAGCATCCGGGATCATCCGCAGCGACGACAGTGATCGCGTCCCGACCCGCGCGCAGTAGGCCGCGGGGTGGGCCGCGACGCGCTGCTCGACGACGCGCTGGGCCATCTCGACGAAGCCGCCCGCCGCGAACGCCGCCCGCACGGCGGCCCGGCCCGGCAGGCGCCGCTCGTCGAGCGTCCGGGCCTCGGGGAAGAACGCCATGAACGCGTACCCGTCGAGCGTCTCCCGGGTCACCGTGCGCACCAGCACACGCCCCCGCGGCCGCAGCGCGCGGTGCAGCTCGGCGACCGCGTCGGCCGGCGCGGGGAGATGGTGATAGACCATCGAGAGGAAGGCGAGGTCCAGGGTGCCCGTCCGGAGCGGCAGGGCCTCGGCGGCGCCCACCACGTAGCCCACGGCGGGCGCGGGCTCGGCCGCGGCCAGCATCTCGGGTGACGGGTCGATCGCGACGACCGTGGCCTCGAGGGCGTCGGCCAGCCACCCGCTCAGACGCCCCACGCCACAGCCGACGTCGGCCGCGCGCGCCACCTCGTCCGGCGGGACGAGCGCCCGGACGACGTCGCGCCAGAGGGCCAGCGTCTCGGCGTCGAGACCGCGCCCCTGCCGGTAGGCCTCGCCGGTCCCTGGCGCGCGGTAGTCCATGCCCCGGGGTCAGCGCACCTTCAGCTCGTACTCGTCTCGCTGGGCCAGGCCGGGCGCCGCCTGCACGGTGATCTTCACCTCGAGCGCCGCCTCCAGCCGCTCGAGGTCGGGCCGCCCCTCGCCCTCGAGGTACGCGGCCAGATCCGGGCTCACGCGCGCCACGATCTCGCGGCCCTCGCCGGGCGGCGCCTCGGCCGCGGCCTTGGCCTGCAGGGCGCGGTAGACCTCGGTGGCCAGCGTCTCGCTGGACTTCACCACGCCGGTGCCGCGGCAGGTCGGGCAGTGCTGCGTCAGCAGGGCGCGCAGGTCCTGGCGGACGCGCTTGCGCGTCATCTCGACCAGGCCCAGCTCGGAGATCTGCAGCACGTTGGTCCGCGCCTTGTCCTCGGCCAGCGCCCGCTTCACCGCCTTGTAGACCTGCTCGCGGTGCTCGAGCACCTCCATGTCGATGAAGTCGATGATGATGATGCCGCCGAGGTCACGCAGGCGGATCTGGCGGACCACCTCGGTCACCGCCTCCAGGTTGATCTTGAGCACCGTCTGCTCGAAGTCGCGCTTGCCCACGTACTTGCCGGTGTTCACGTCGATCGACACGAGCGCCTCGGTGTGGTCGATGACGATGTAGCCGCCCGACTTCAGCCACACCCGCCGCCGCAGGGCCTTCTCGATGTCCTTCTCGATCCCCAAGGCGTCGAAGATTGGCGCCCGCTCGGTGTAGAGGCGCACGCGCTCGGCGAGGGCCGGCACCAGCGCCTGCACATAGCCGAGGACCTTGTCGTGGGCGGCGCGATCGTCGACGACGAACTCGTCGACCTCGGGTGAGAAGAGGTCGCGCACGACCCGGAACGTGAGGTCGCCCTCCTCGTGGAGCGCGGCCGGGGCCGCGGTCGACTCGATCCGGCCCTGGATCTGCGACCACAGCCGGCTGAGGAACTCGACGTCGTGGGCGAACTCCGCCTCGCCTTTGCCCTCCGCGTTGGTTCTTAAGATGAAGCCGCCGGGCGGCAGCTCGAGGCTGCGGAGCGCGGCCCGCAGCCGATCGCGCTCGCGCTCGTCGCGGATGCGGCGGGAGACCCCGATGTGGCGGGCCTGCGGCATGTAGACAACGTAGCGGCCGGGCAGCGAGATGTAGGACGTGATGCGCGCGCCCTTGGTGCCGAGCGACTCCTTGGAGACCTGCACGAGGACGGTCTGGCCCCGGCTGAGCATCTGCTCGATGGGCGCCGCGGCCGGGCGGCGCGGCTCGTCGTCGCCCTCGGCGTCGGGGTCGGCGTCCTCGTCGGCGTCGGCCGGCAGGGGCGGACCGGCCTCGCCAAGATTGGCGGTGTAGTCGCCGGCGTAGAGGAACGCGTCCTTGGCGAGGCCGATGTCGACGAAGGCGGCCTGCATCCCGGGCAGGACGTTCGTCACCGTGCCCTTGTAGACGCTCCCGACGATCGACTTGTGACGGTGGCGCTCGAGATAGAGCTCGGTGAGGAGGTTACCCTCCTGGACCGCGACCCGGGTTTCGAGCAGGCCGGTGTTGACCACGATGCGTTTGCTCACGGCAGCACCTCTCCGACACCTTCGACCGCCGAGCGCGTGTCGAGGGTCTCATTGGAACTGCCGCATCCGAACCGAGACATGCCCACGTTCACGAGCACCTGAGTCGCCACCAGCGCGGTGACTCCCAGCGCGACCAATCGGCCCACCGGCTCGCGCGTCGACGCCGCGATGTCGAATCCGCGGAGGAGCATCAGCGCATAGCAGGTGAGCAGCACGAGACAGCCGACGAACCCCCACGTCTCGGCGAACACGGCGAAGATGAAATCGGTATGACGCTCCGGAAGAAAGGCCAGCCGGCTCTGTGTCGCGCCGGCCACGCCCTTGCCCAGGAGCTGTCCCGAGCCTATGGCGATCTTGGCCTGGATCACGTTGTACGCGGTCCCCAGGGGGTCGCGAAACGGGTCCAGGAACACGAGGATGCGCTCCCGCTGATACTCCTTCAGGACGAGCCAGGCCAGCGGGGCGGCGGCGACCCCGGCGAGGGCGAGCCCTCCCAGGAGTCGCAGCGGCATGCCGGCGGCGACCAGCAGGGCGATCAACACCGGGAAGAGCAGCAGCGCGGTGCCGAGGTCGGGCTGCTTGAGGATCAACACCGCGGGCACCGCGGCCAACGGGGCGGCCAGCACCAGGGTGGTCTTCGTGATCGGCTGGGCCCAGCGTGACGTCAAGAGCCAGACCACGATGAGCACAAAGCAGATCTTGAACAGCTCCGAGGGCTGGATGGACACCGGCCCCACGAACACCCACCGGCGCGCGCCGGAGACCGTCCGTCCGATCACGAACACCGCCACGAGGGCGCCGAGACCCATCAGGTAGATGAGGGGCGCCATGCGCACGAGACGCCGGTAGTCGATGCTGGCCACGACGACGAGCGCGATCATGCCGACCCCGAACCAGGCCAGCTGGCGCACGGCGACGCTGCCGCCGGCCCGCCCCACGTGGAGCGAGGCCAGCGTGGACGCGCTCAGGATGACCAGACCGACGGTGGCGCCGAGCAGGGGCCAGTCGACGTTCTGCAGAAGACGACGATCGATCCCGACCATGTAGATGGGAGGGCCCCGACACGGCCCTGCTACCCTCCGTGACTCGGGACGCCGCGGCCGCGCCGCGACATCCCTCGACATCTCCCGACACGGCCCTGCTACCCTCCGTGACTCGGGACGCCGCGGCCGCGCCGCGACATCCCTCGACATCTCGTTGTCAATCGTTTCAGGCGCCCCGGCCGGGCCGCGGCGCACTCACCGTCGAGCTTATCCGCCGAGGTCGACGCTGGCGACCTTCTCCATGAAGATGGCGTTGAGGATCTTGCGCGCGATCGGGGCCGCGACCTGTCCACCCTTGCCGCCCCGCTCGACGAGCACGATGACCACTGCCTCGGGGTCGCTGACCGGGGCGAACGAGGCGAACCAGGCGTGGTCCTGGCCCTTGTCGGCCCGCGAGTTGGCGATCATCTGCGCGGTACCCGTCTTGCCCGCGACGTCCAGGCCCGCGATGCGGGCGCCGACGCCAGTCCCGTTCTCGTTCACGACCGACCACAGCGAGTGCCGCAGGAACGCCCACACCATCGGCGAGAGCTCGACGTGGCCGGTGACGGTGCCCCCGTCGCTCCACACCACACCCTTCTCGGGGCGCTCGATGCGCTGCACGAGGCGCGGCTTCCAGAGCACGCCGCCGTTGGCGACCGCGCTCATGAAGCGGGCGACCTGCATCGGGGTCACCAGGACCGCGCCCTGGCCGATCGACATGTTCACCGTCTCGCCGGCGTGCCAGCCGCCCACCCGCTTGTCGCGCCGCAGCTTGGGCTGGGGAATGAGACCCAGCTTCTCGCCGGGCAGGTCGATCCGGGTGGCGGCGCCGAGCCCGAAGGCGTTCGCGTACTTCGCGATGACGGGTCCGCCGATCTTCAACCCCTTCTCGTAGAAGTAGATGTTGCAGGAGTGGCGCATCGCCTCCAGGAGGTCGACGCTACCGTGGCCGCCCGCCTTCCAGTCCTTGAACGTCCACTCGCCGAGCCGGAAGTCGCCGCCGCAGTTGGTGCGATCGGTCGGCGCGATGGTGCCCTCCTGCAGGCCCGCCGCGGCCACCACGATCTTGAACACCGAGCCGGGCGCGTACTGACTCTGGATGGTGCGGTTCAGGAGGGGATGCTCGGGATCCTGGATCACCCGCAGCCACGCGGTGCGGTCGATGGTGCCCGTGAAGCGGTCGATCTCGAAGGCCGGCGTGGAGACCATGGCGAGGACATCACCGTTGCGCGGGTCCATCACGACCACGGCGCCGGCGTGCCCCTCCATCGCCTTCTCGGCGGCCTCCTGGACCCGGCGGTCCACCGTCGTCACCACCTGGGCACCGGGGTGCGGCTCGGTGGACTGGATCATCCGCATCTGGCGGCCCATCGCGTCGACCTCGATGCGCTCGCCACCGTCCTTGCCGCGCAGGAACTCGTCCAGGAGCCGCTCCAGCCCGCTCTGGCCGACCATGTCGCCACGGCGGTACCGCCCCTGCTTGAGCTGCTCGTCGCTCGCCTCGCGCACGTAGCCGAGCAGGTGGGCGGCGAAGCGGCTGTTGGGGTAAGCCCGCTGCGGCTCCACCTCGACGATGACGCCCGGCAGCTCCAGCTTCCACTCCTCCACCCGGGCGACGTCGTCCATGCTGAGGCCGCGCCGCACGCGCACCGGCAGGATCGAGTCGGGCGAGACGCGCAGCACCGCCTCCTGCAGCTCCGCGAACGGGATCTGCAGCAGCGAGGCGAGCCGGCCGAGGGTCGCGTCGCGCTGCACGGGATCGCGCTCGAGCTCGCGCGGGATGAGCGAGAGCGTGAACGCGGGCCGGTTGTCGACGAGCGGCAGTCCCTTGCGGTCGAACAGGATCCCCCGCGGCGCCGCGATGGGACGGATGCGGATACGGTTCTTGTCTGACGCCTCCTGGAAGCGGCCGCCCTCGAGCACCTGGAGGTACCATAGCTGGCAGACGATCAGGAGCAGCGCGGTGGTGACGATCCCCGCCATGACGATGACCCGGCGCCGGCCGGGATCCGGCCGTCCGGGCATCTGGGGACCACCGAGGTAGCCGAGGCGGCCGCTCACGAGGTGCGCTCCCGCATCGACTCCGCCCAGGCCAGCCCGAGCACCAGCGCGGCCCCGAGGAAGCCGTTGTACAACGCCTGCGGCAGCACGACGTAGGTCATGAGCTCGCCGAACGGCGCCGGGAAGCGGAACAGCTTGAGCAGCGTGAAGCGGGCGAGGCCCTCGGCGATCGTGAGCAGCACGAGCCCCGGGACCTGGACCAGCGGCTGACTCACCCGCAGGCGGGCGCCGACGGCGCCGATGGTGAACCCGATGATCGCCTTGGTCAAGCCCTGCACGCCGAGCAGACCGCCGGAGGCCGCGTCCTGCAGGATGCCGGCGATGAAACCGGCGCCGCAGCCAAACTCGGGGCCGCGCCGCAGGGCGAGCAGCACCACGACGATCAGGGGAATGTCGGGCGCCACGTCGGCGATCCGCAGCGCCTGGCTGACCGTGGCGTGCGCCATGCCGCCGCCGAACACCGCGAGGATGATGAACGTCCGCATCAGTGGCTCGCGGCCGGGAAGAGGCCGGCGACGTCCTGAACGCCCTCGCCGACGATCAGCAGCACCTCGTCGATGCGGGCGAAGTCCACGGCGGGAGCCAGCTGGGCGTAGTGGAACAGGGCGGACCCGCGGTCGTCGATCGTGCGCACGCGACCGACCGGGATGCCGCGCGGGAACAGGCCGCCGGCGCCGGAGGTGACGACGAGGTCGCCCACCTGGATGTCGCTGCCGTCGCGCGCCATGTACTTGAAGCGGATCGTGCCGCGCGGCTCGCCCTCGACGATCCCCTGGGTGCGGGTCCGCACGATGTGGGCCCCGACCGTCGAGGCCGGGTCGGTGAGCACCTGGACGATCGAGGCGCCCGGCCGTACGTCCACGACGCGGCCGATGAGGCCGTCGGGGCCGATGACGGCCGTCAGGCGCGCGACGTGATCACCGCGGCCGCGGTTGACCGTGAGCGACCGGACCCAACCGCCCCACTCACGGGCGATGATCTCGCCGGACAGCGTGGCCATCGGCATCGCCAGCTTGAGGGCCAGCAACCGGCGCAGGCGCTGGTTCTCCTCGGTGATCTCGGTGACGCGCAGCGCCTCCACACGGAGCCGCTGGGCCTCCTCGCGCAGGCGGGCGTTCTCGGCCCGCACGGCCTTCCACTCGCGGTACGTCGACCAGACGCCGACGGTGGTGCGATTGATGCGGGCGAGCGCGCTCTGGACGGGGGTCGTCACCACGGCCAGCACGTCGGAGGCGCCGTCGCCGTGACCCCGCATCTGCAAGGTCAGCAGCAGCAGGCACACCGCCGCGACGGTGCCGAGCAGCACGATCGCGCGAATCTTCACCTTCGACCCCCGGACAACCCAATCAGGCCGGGATCGCCACCTTCTTCAGCAGATCGAGCTCGTCCAGCACCTTGCCGGTTCCCAGTGCCACGCAGGACAGCGGATCCTCGCCCTGTGTGACCGGCAGGTTGGTCTCCTGGCGCAGCAGGTGGTCGAGACCCCGCAGCAGCGCCCCGCCCCCGGTGAGCACGATACCCTTGTCCACGATGTCGGCCGCCAGCTCGGGCGGCGTTCGCTCCAGGCAGGTGCGGACGGTCTCCACGATCGTCATGACCGGCTCCCGCAGCGCCTCGCGGATCTCCTCGTCTGTGATCACGATCGTCTTCGGGATTCCGTCGATGAGGTCACGCCCCTTGACCTCCATCGTCCGCCGATCGCCGCCCATCGGGTACGCGGAGCCGAGCGCCATCTTGATCTCCTCGGCGCGCCGCTCACCGACCAGCAGATTGTAGTGCTTCTTGATGTACTGCACGATCGCCTCGTCCATCTCGTCGCCGGCGATGCGCACCGACTTGGAGTACACGATGCCGGAGAGCGAGATCACGGCGACCTCGGTCGTGCCGCCGCCGATGTCGACGATCATGTTCCCGCCCGGCTCCTGGATCGGCAGCCCCGCCCCGATGGCGGCGGCCATCGGCTCCTCGATGAGGTACACCTCGCGAGCGCCGGCCTGCATGGCCGAGTCGCGCACCGCGCGCTTCTCGACCTGCGTGATGCCCGAGGGCACGCCGACGACGATCCGCGGCCGCACCAGCGTGCGACGACGGTGCACCTTCGAGATGAAGTAGTGGAGCATCTTCTCCGTGACGTCGAAGTCGGCGATGACGCCGTCCTTCAGCGGACGGATGGCCACGATGTTGCCCGGCGTGCGGCCGAGCATCGCCTTGGCCTCGTGCCCGACCGCCAGTACCGAGTGATCGGCCTGGTGGATGGCGACGATGGACGGCTCGTTGAGGACGATGCCCTCGCCCCGCACGTACACCAGGGTGTTGGCGGTGCCGAGGTCGACGGCGAGATCGTTGGAGAACATGCCGGCCAAGAGGTTGTAGAACATCGGCGCTCCATCGTCGGTGTCGAGTGTATTGGACCCGCGGCGCGGGCGCCCGTACAGTAGCACAGTCCATGCCACACTGAAACGAAAAGGCAGATTTTACGGGTGTTTAGGAGCCCCTCTGCCCCCTCGAACCCGCTCGGCCAATCTCGGTCCTACCTCGAAAAGGAAAAGATTTTCAGGCCCTTGGCTGAGACGTCTGCCGACACTCCGAGCGCCTCGGATGAGATCGTCTGTCGCGATTTCCGACGCGGGCGTGACGGGCGGGCACGGACGCGGCGGTCACGACCTCCCGGGAGAACGTCCAGGATGGCACCCGAGGTGACGGGCGGTGTCACCGTGCCCTGGGACCCGTGAGGGTCGGCACGATGCGCTCACGATACAGGTGCACGGCGTCGCGAATGACCTGCTCGGCGGCGGGCCGGCCGCGCAGCGCCTCGATGTCGACGCGCTTGTTCTCGAGCACCTTGTAGTCGAGGAAGAAGCGCTCCAGTTCGCGGAGCCGATGCGGCGGTAGCTCGGCGACGTCCTGATAGTGCGCGTACTCGGGATCGTCGACGTGCACCGCGACGATCTTGTCGTCCTGGCCCTTCTCGTCGCGCATGCCGAGCACGCCGATCGCCCGCGCGCGCAGCACGCACAGGGGCACGACCGGTTCCTGGCCGAGCACGAGGACGTCGAGCGGGTCGCCGTCGTCGCAGAACGTGCGCGGCAAGAACCCATAGTTCGCCGGATAGTGGACGGCGCTGTGGAGCACCCGGTCGAGATAGAGCAGGCCCGTGTGCTTGTCGAGCTCGTACTTGACCTTGGAGCCCTTGGGAATCTCGACGACGGCCTTGAAGTGACGCTCGATGTGATCGCCGAGCTCGACGTCATGCCAGGCGTGCATCGCCTCGAGTATAGCCCGGCGGTTCGCCGGGCGAGGCGCCAGCTACGGTGGCGACATCCGGCCCTGGCGATGGTGCTCAGTGGCCCTCAGTGACCCTCTCGGCGCGACCTCCTGGGAGGGCCGCTCGGCCCCCGGATCGGCCGCTGTAGAAAAGTGGTTGACTTGGTTTCGTGAACATGTAATTCTTTCTCCGGTTTTTGGTCATCGACGGAGTAGGACGAGTGAAGAGATCGAGACTCACGCCGCGCGAGCCCCAACCGCGCGGCGTTTTTTTTGTCTGCTGCACCGGTTTGCCTGCCAATCAAGGCAGGTAACCCCGCCATGAAGGCGGGAGCACACAGGGGCTGAAGACCCCCGAAGAGAGAGGTCGCAGGATGGCACAGGGACAGGTGAAGTGGTTCAACGATGCGAAGGGGTACGGGTTTATCACGCAGGAGGGCGGAGAGGACGTATTCGTCCACTACAGCGCCATCCAGGCCCAGGGTTTCAAGTCCCTGGCCGAAGGTGACAAGGTCGAGTTCGAGGTAACCCGCGGTCCGAAGGGTCTTCAGGCAGCCAACGTCAGGAAGGTCAGCTAAGCCCCCTGTCCGCTTCCGCCCGGGCTTGCGTCAGAGCCCGGGCCTCCTCTCGCTCACGCGCCTTCGTCGCGTCGCACCTCTTACAAAAAAGAGCCCCGACGATGGCTGCGGCGCGTGATGCTCTCGTTCGCGCGTCGCGCCGCCCCGCTGGTGAGGCGGGATCGTCGGGGCCGGTGGTGCCTGGACTCCCAGGCGGCCACCTGAAGCTAGCGTGGACCCTGCCTAGGAGGCAACCACCTCACAGAACACCGTAGGGCTACACATCGGCTGGATCACCTCCTATCTCGGCAAGGGCACCACGCGGGCCCAGATTCCGCTCACCCAGAACCAGATGCCGACTCCCGGCCCGGGGCTCGGCCACGTCAGCCGTCGGCGGAATTGCCAACGGGGACGCTGATGGAGCGCTGTTGTCGCTCCGGCCGACTTTGTCTCATCCTACTATCTGCATTCGGGCGCGGCAAAGAAAAAGTGCCGCAAAGCGTCACTACTTCACCACGATGCGCTCGCGATTCTTCTCCCACAGCGCGTCGCCGACGCCCTCCACCTTGCGAAGATCCGTCGCCTTCTTGAACGGCCCGTTCGCGTCGCGATACTGCACGATCTTCTCGGCGAGACCGCGGCCCACGCCCGCGAGCCGCATCAGCGCCTTCACGTCGGCGGTGTTGATGTTGACCTTCTCGCCGCCGGCGGCCGCGACGGTGACGGCCGGTGTCGGCGTGACGCCGGCGTCGGCCGGCATCGACGGCAGCACGATGGTGACGAGCAGGACCAGCAGGACTCCCAGGTGCGACATGACGGCCTCCGTGTGTCGTGGTGCACAGCACGCTCGATTCGAGCGGCGCCATTCAACGGGCGGGTGCGCGCGGCGTCAACGTCCAACGTTGTGCTCACGCACCCCGGATACAGCGGAAGCGGACATCCGGATGGGAGGGCGCGCCCGTAGACACGGAGACGATGAAACAGTGCAGCGAGTGGGTCGAGGCGTACTGGGACGTGCTCGGCACGGTCGCGGCCGTGGCGGCCGCGGTGATCGTCAGCGGCGCGCTCGGCGTCGTCTACAACGTCGTGGTGACCCGCGCCGAACGCATCGTGCCGCCGACGGCGGTCGAGCACCGCGCACGACCGCCCGCGCCGGATCTCATTCCGGGGTGGGAATCCCGGGTCGGACCGGTCTCCTAGTCGTCGCCCTCGCGCGCACCCAGCGAGTCGAGATACTCGCGCCACTCGACGGGCAGCATGCTCTTCTTGCGGTTGTTGCAGTCCTTGCACGCGGGGACGACGTTGCCGCGGATCGACGTGCCGCCGCGGCCGATGGGCACGATGTGATCCATCGTCAGCGCGGCGTGGCCGACCTGGCGCCGGCAGTAGTAGCAGATGCCCGTCGAGATCCGGCGCTTCCACCAGGGGCTCTCGCGCAGCAGCCGCGCCTTGCCGCGCTGTCGCTTGAGCTCGTCGGGGTCGACCGGAGCCCAGAACTCACTCATGCGCGGACAGCGCCGTCGACAGCGCCTCCCACTCGCGCATCAGCCCGGCCATCTCCTCCTCGGCGACCTTCCGCTCGCTCGAGACGGCGCGCACGCGGTCGCCGTTGAGGTAGATGCGGGGATCGCTCAGCGCGGCGCCGATCTCCGCCATGCGCGCCTCGAGCCCCTGGATCTTGCGCTCGACCTCCTCGACCCGTCGTCGCAGCTCCTTCACCTCGGCGCTCGGCTTCTTCTTCACCAGGCGCACCGCCTGCCGCGCCGGCTCGGGCGAGGGCGCGGTGGGCCGGGCCTCCGACCGCGTGGCCGATCCGTCGACGCGCGGGTGGGCCGCCGTCGCCGGTCTCCTCGTCTCGGGCCGCGTGGCGGGCGCCGGCTCCACCGCCCGAGCGGACGGCAGCGCGCCGCGCTCCTTGGCGTCGAGATAGTCGTCGTACGAGCCCGGATACGCCGTGAGCATCCCCCTCGCGACCTCGACGACGACGGTCGCGATCCGGTTGATGAAGTAGCGGTCGTGCGAGATGAACACGATCGTACCGGGGAACTCGGCCAGCGCGGACTCCAGCACCTCGCGCGAGGCGAGGTCGAGGTGGTTCGTCGGCTCGTCGAGACATAGCAGGGCGGCGGGCCGGACCAGCATGCGGGCGAGGGCCAGCCGCGCCTTCTCGCCGCCCGACAGCACCGCGACCCGCTTGTCCACGCTGTCACCCGAGAACAGGAACGCGCCGAGGATGGTGCGCAGGCGCGTGTGCGTCGACTCGGGCGCCACCGCCTCCAGCTCTTCCAGGACCGTCCGCGTCGGATCGAGCGCGTCGAGCTGGTGCTGGGCGTAGTAGTGGACGGCCACGTGCGAGCCGAGCGCGCGCTCGCCCCGGTCGAAGGGCAGGACGCCGGCCAGGATCTTGAGCAGCGTCGACTTGCCGGCGCCGTTGTCCCCGACGAGGGCCAGCCGCTCGCCGCGCTCGACGGCCACGTCGACGCCGGCGTACACGACGTTGTCGCCGTAGGCCTTGTGGATCCCGGTCAGCGTCGCGACACGCCGTCCGGTGACGCCGGCGTATACGACCTTGTCGCCGTAGGCCTTGTGGATCCCGGTCAGTGTCGCGACACGCCGTCCGGTGCGCGGCGGCTCCGGGAACGCGAAGTGGACCTGCCGGCGGGCGCCCGGGACCTCGATGCGCTCCACCTTGTCGAGCATCTTGATGCGGCTCTGGACCTGCCGGGCCTTCGTGGCCTTGTAGCGGAAGCGCTCGATGAAGCGCTCGACCTCCGCGATGCGCTTGGCCTGGTTGCGGGCCCGGGCCTCGAGCAGCTCCCGGCGGGCCTCGCGCTCGACCAGGAAGTCGTCGTAGTCGCCGGGGTAGACGACGAGCCCCTCCGGCGTGAGGTCGGCGATCGTCGTCACCATGCGATTCAGGAAGTAGCGGTCGTGCGAGACGACGACGACGGTGCCATCGTAGCCGGTGAGAAAGTCCTCCAGCCAGGCCAGCGAGGCAAGGTCGAGATGGTTGGTCGGCTCGTCGAGCAGCAGGAGCGAGGGCGCCAGCAACAGCAGCCGCGCCAGCGCGGCCCGCATGCGCCAGCCGCCCGAGAAGGTCGTGAGCGACTCGGTCACCTGGTCAGGGCGGAAGCCGAGCCCGCTGAGGATCGTCCGCGCCTGGGTCTCGAGCCGGTAGCCGCCCAGCGCCTCGAACCGGTGCTGGATCTCGCCGTAGCGCTCGGTGAGGGCTTCGCTGGGCGCGGCCTCGAGCGCGCGCGCAACGTCTTCCATCTCGCGCTCGAGGGCCCACACCGCCTCGAAGCCGCTGAGCGCCTCGCCCAGCACCGAGCCGCTGGCGTGCCCCGCGGCCTCTTGCGCGAGGTAGCCGACGGTCACGCCGCGGGGACGGCTCACCGTCCCGGTGTCGGGCTCGTCCACGCCGGCCAGGATGCGGCAGAGCGTCGTCTTGCCCGCGCCGTTCGGGCCGACGAGACCGATGCGCTCGCGATCGGCGATGCGCCAGGAGAGGTCGCGGAAGAGAGTCTGGCCGCCGAACCCCTTCGAGATGGCCTCGAGCTGGATCACCGGGTGCGCATCACCCCATGCTCTGGATCTTCTCGGGCTCGACCTTCACCGTCACCCGCACCTCACCCGGACGGCGGTGCGGATAGCGGTCCTGCCCGAGATACTTCTTGGCGAGCGCGTCGATGTGGGCGTCGGCGCCCTTCTCGGTCATCTCCACCACCCGGCCCTTCACCTGCAGGTAGCGGTAGGGATTCTCCGGGTCCTGCACCGACAACGCCACGATCGGGTTGCGCTCGAGGTTCCGTGTCTTGACCCGCCCGCGGGCGGTGTTGAAGCGGATGTGGGTGCCGTCGTAGTCGATCCACACCGGCGTCACCTGTGGGCTGCCGTCGGCACCGACGGTGGCGATGTGCGCGAACGACTTCTTGTCGAACAGGTCGCGGTACGACTGCGGGATGGCGGCCATCGAGGCGTCCTTTCTCAGGGGTGATGAGTTACGAGGGCGGAGCCAGCTCGGTGCCGCGCACCTCGGCCATCGCCCGCAACGCGAACAGGAGCCGGACCACGCACTGCTGCACGAGGAGGGCGTCCTGGGTGAACGGGTCGGCCAGCCACTCGCGGGCCGACTGGCGGTCGCCCGCGGCGAAGCCGAGGGTCGGCGAGAGCTTCTGCAGGCGCAGCAGGAGGTCGTCGGGGGGCAGGCCAGTCGCCCGCAGGCGCGTCACCACCGCGGCCCGCACCGCCGCGTTCCAGATGCCCGTGAGCCCCTCCAGGAGGGCGGCGTAGCAGGTGCCGTCCTCCTTCTGCTGCATGTGCTCCAGCACGGCCGGCACCAGCGGATTCACGACGGCGTTGCCCTCGTCGTCCGTGCCGAAGAGCGGCCCGATCACGGGATCGGCCCCCGGCTCGGCCAGCGCCTCCACCAGGCCCACCGCCGCGCCCACCGGCACCGCCGGCAACTGGGCGAGTCGCTCGAGGAAGGGCACGTCACCCGGCATAGTCCTATCCTCCCACGCGCGTCGGTTCGCTGCGCAGGTCCGCCCGGGCCAGGTCCTGGGCCCGACCGGCCGGCACCAGGAAGGCCGAGGCCACGGCCGCCAGACATATCACGAGGCCGGTGACGAACACCCCGTGCAGCGCGTCCCCCTGGCTGAGCCCGAGGCTGAGCCGCGAGGCCATGACCGTGCCCATGATCGACAGGCCGATGGCACCCCCGAGCGTGCGGAAGAACTGGATCATCGCGGTGGCCGCGCCCAGGTCCGAGCGCGCCACCGTGCTCTGCACGGCGATGAGCATCGGCACCATGGTGAGCCCCATCCCGACCCCGCCGATGAGGGCGTCGCGCGTGGCGAGGCCCAGCGTGAGCGACTCCGACCACCGGCTGAGCAGGAGGAAGGCCAGCGTGAGGCAGAGCATGCCCGCGACGACCACGATCCGGTAGCCGATCCGCAGGACGAGGCGGGCACTGGTGATCGACATCGCGACCCAGCCCAGCACGAAGGGGATCAGCACGACGCCGGCCGCGGTCGCCGACATGCCGCTCACCGACTGCAAATAGAGCGGCACGAACGAGATCGCCCCAAACATCGCCATGCCCGCCAGGAACCCGGTCGACGCCGCGGCGAGCACCATGCGGATGGCGAACAGACGCAGCGGGACGATCGGCTCGGGCGCGCGCCGCTCGACGACGAGGAAGACCGCGAGCGCGACGGCGGCCAGCACGAGGGGGCCGACGACGTCGAGCCCGGTCCACGTCGCCACCCGGCCGGCCTCGAGCACGGCGATGAGCAAGGCCGAGATCCCGGCCGTGAAGCAGACGAGCCCCGCGTAGTCGAGCACGGGGCGCCGCCCGGCGCGCGGAGAGTCGACGAGCGCGGTGGCGATCAGCGCCACGGCGACCGCGCCGAAGGGCAGGTTGATGTAGAAGACCCAGCGCCACGACGCGTGATCGGTCAGGAGACCGCCGACGAGGGGCCCGCACAGCGACGCCACGCCCCACACGCCCGAGATGTAGCCCTGCATCTTGGCGCGCTTCTCGAGCCCGAAGAGCTCGCCGATGATCGTCATGCCGATCGTCATCAGGGAGCCGGCGCCGAGCCCCTGCAGCATCCGGAACACGATGAGCTGCGTCATGCTCTGCGCCAGACCCGACAGCGCGGAGCCGAGGAGGAAGATCACGAGCCCGCCGAGGTACACCCGCCGCCGGCCCAGCAGATCCGACAGCCGCCCCCAGAGGGGCATCGTCACCGTGGAGGTGAGCAGGAATCCCGAGAAGACCCACGAGTAGATCTCGAGGCCGCCGAGGCTGGCCACCACGCGCGGCATGGCCGTGGAGACGACCGTGGACTCCATCGCCGCCAGGAAGATGGACAGCATGACGCCCAGCACGACGAGTCGTCGACGGCGGTCGGCCATCAATGCCCGCCGGTGCACCCGGCACAGCGACAGGCGGCGCGCAGATCCGAGTAGGCGAGCACACTCTCGTGGTCGTCGGACCACGTGACGCGCAGCGCGGGCAGCGCCGAGTCGAGCTTCTTGATCTCCCGCGGCCACGTGGCCGCCGCTGGCGCTGCCGACACGTCGCCGCAGGCGCCGCACGGGCACGAGGCTCGGAGGTGATCGAAGGGGTAGATCGAGCCGTGGCCGTCGGTCCAGTCGACGCCGAGCGCGTATCGCCCGACGAGGTGGACGTCCTTGGGCCGGTTGGGATCGCCCTGGCCCAGGATCGGGATCGAGAGCTTGCGGTTCACGAGTCGCCGCCGACGCGACTGCCGCTCAGTCGCATGCCCGCGAGCAGATAGTGGACGGCCAGGTTCTGGTACGGCCCCCACGCCCGCGCGCGACGGCGGATAGCCTCCTCGCTCAGCGTGCGGCCGCGGCCGTAGTGGTGGTCGAACGCCTTGCGCACGGCCAGATCGCCGGCCGGACACACGTCGCCGCGCCCGCAGCAGCGCGCCAGGAACCAGTCGGCCGTCCAGCGGCCGAGGCCCCGCAGCGCGGTGAGCCGGGTGATGACGTCGACGTTGGCGGCGTCGACAAGCCCGTCGAGGTCGAGCGCGCCGGCCACCACGCCGCGGGCGAGGTCGCGGATGTACTCGGCCTTGCGCGTCGAGTACTTCAGCGCACGCAGCTCGCGCACGCGGGCGCCGGCCAGCGCGGCGGCGTCCGGGAATGCCCACACCTCGGCCCGGCCGCTCCGCACCGGCGTGCCGTAGCGACGCACGAGCCGGGCGCGGCACGCGAAGGCGAACGAGAGGTTCACCTGCTGGGCGGTGATCGAGCCCACCAGCATCTCGAGCGGTGTGGGCGACAGCGTGGGGCGCATGCCGTAGAGCGGCTCCACCAGCGGCGCCAGGGCCGGATCGGCCTTCGCCATGCGGTAGAAGCCCGGCAGGTCGAAATCGAGCCCGAAGAGCCGGCGGACCTCAGCCGCGGCCGCCGCGCCCGCGGCGTCGGTGCGCGCGCCGGGAATCCGGATGTCGAGGCGGACGTCCTCGGCGGAGCCGCGCCAGCGCACCTCGTAAGGCAGCAGCGCCCCGCCGTGGCGCAGCACGCGGCGGAAGACGTCGTCGTCGACCTGGTTCGCCGGGTCCTCGCCCCAGAGCCGGTAGCGCGCGAGCGTGGCGGCGACGTCGAGAGGGCCGTCGGATGCCAGGGAGACGTTCATCGGGGAGTCACGCGACGGTCAAGTGTACCAGAGCGCGCGTCGTCACCGCCGCAGGTGGTGCGGGACGTCCGTCACGACGACGTTCCGGCGGAAGAGGAGCTGGCCCTTGATGAGCAGCGCCGTCTGGTTGTGCAGGATCTGCTGCCACCAGCGGGCCGGGATGAACTCCGGCAGGACGATGGTCACCACGTGGTCCTCGCCGCCCTGGCGCTGCAGCTGCTCGATATAGTCCATCAACGGTCCCAGGATCGACCGGTAGGGGGAGTTCAGCACGACGAGGGGCACGCCCAGCCCCCACTTGCCCCACCGCTCCTCGAGGCGTCGCGTGCGCTCGGGGTCGGTCTCGACGTACACCGCCTTCGCGCTCGGCGACAGCGTCTGGGCGTACTGGACGGCGCGCACGATCCCCTTGTGCAGGTCGCCGACGAGCACGAGGACGGTGTTGGTCATCGGCGCCGGCGGCGTGAAGTCCTCGAGCGAGAGCTGGGCGGCGACGTCGTCGTAGTGCCGGCGGACGGCCAGGAACCCGAGCACCAGCAGCGGGATGAGCAGCAGGACGATCCACGCCCCCTGGGAGAACTTCGTCACGGCGATCGTGACCATGACGAGCCCGGTGACGGTGGCGCCGACGCCGTTGATCGACGCGCGCCACCACCAGCCCTCGCTGCGCAGCCGGAACCAGCGCCGGACCATGCTCGACTGCGAGAGCGTGAACGAGATGAAGACGCCGACGGCGTAGAGCGGGATGAGCGCGTGGGTGTCGCCCCCGAAGACGATCAGCAGCAGGGCGGCGAGACTGCCGAGGATGACGATGCCGTTCGAGAACACCAGCCGGTCGCCCTGGGTGCCGAACTGCCGCGGGATGAACCGGTCGCGCGCCAGGAAGTACGCGAGACGCGGAAAGTCGGCGAAGGAGGTGTTGGCCGCGAGCAGCAGGATGAGCATCGTCACGAGCTGGATCTCGTAGTACGCCACGCCAGTGCCGAAGACGTGCCGAGCCAGCTGCGACACGACCGTCTCGTCCGGGCGGGGCTGGATCCCGAAGTCGAAGGCGAGGTACGTGATGCCGAGGAAGAGGGCGATGAGGATGATGCCGAGCCAGCCCAGCACCACCCGCGCGTTGCGCGCCTCGGGCGGACGGAACGCAGGGACGCCGTCCGAGACCGCCTCGACCCCGGTGAGGGCCGAGCATCCGGCCGCGAAGGCGCGCAGGATCAGGAACAGCCCGACGCCCTCCAGGCCGGGCGGGTGCGGCGGATACGGCGCCTCCCCGACGAAGTCGAAGAGCGCCCCGGCGCTGCCATAGGCCACCAGCGCGAGCAGGCTGCCGACGAACAGGTAGGTCGGCGCCGCGAAGAGCTTGCCCGACTCCCGGATGCCGCGCAGGTTGGCGACCGCGACGGCGGCGACGGCGATGACGCAGAGCCAGACCCGGGAGCCGTATAGCGCCGGCACCGCCGAGGTCAGGGCCGCGATGCCGGCGGCCACGCTGACTGCCACCGTGAGGACGTAGTCGATCAGCAGTGCGGCGGCCGCGACCAGCCCCGGCGCCGTGCCCAGGTTGTCCTTGCTGACCACGTAGGCGCCGCCGCCCTTCGGGTAGGCCATGACCGTCTGCCGGTACGAGGTGACCACGATGGCGATGAGCACCGCGATGGCGAAGCCGATCGGCAGCGAGTAGCTGAGCGCGACGGCTCCGGCCATCATCAGCACGAGCAGGATCTCCTCCGTGGCGTAGGCGACGGAGGAGAGCGCGTCCGACGCGAAGACAGCGAGCGCGGTGGCCTTACCCAGCCGCTCGTGGCGCGCCTGCGCCGTGGGCAGCGGCGTCCCGACGAGCAGCCGCTTCAGACGATGCGCGAGCACCGGCCCATGATACGCCCGCGGCCGAGTCGGCTCAGGCCGGCTGCTCAGTCCTTCAGGTGGTAGGGGACGTCGGTGACGACGACGTTCTTGCGGAACAGCATCGCGCCCTTGATCAGCAGCGCGGTCTGGTTGTGCAGCAGCTGCTGCCACCAGCGGGCCGGGATGAACTCGGGGAGCACCAGGGTCACCATGTGGTTGGGCGACTGCTGCCGGAGGTGGTCGATGTAGTCCACCAGCGGCCCCAGCAGTGAACGGTATGGGGAGGTCAGGACCACCAGCGGGGCGCCCAGACCCCACTTGCCCCAGCGCTCCTCCAGCCGCCGGGTCCGCTCGGGGTCAGCCTCGACGTAGACCGCCTTCGCGCTCGGCGACAGCGCCTGCGCGTACTGGATCGCCTGCACGACGCCGCGGTGGAGGTCGCCGACGAGCACCAGGACCGTGGTCCCCATGGGGGGCGGCGGCTCCAGGCCGTCGAGGGAGAGCTGGCGGGCGACGCTGTCGTAGTGGCTGCGGATGGCCAGGAACATCATGATGAGCAGGCCGATGAGGAGGATCACGATCCAGGCGCCGTCCACGAACTTGGTGGCCGCCACCACCACCAGCACGGTGCCGGTGGTGAGTGCGCCGACGGCGTTGATCGTCACCTTCCAACCCCAGCCCTCCGGGCGCAGGCGCAGCCAGCGCCGGACCATGCTCGTCTGCGAGAGCGTGAACGAGGTGAAGACGCCGACCGCGTAGAGGGGGATGAGCGCGTGGGTGCTGCCGTGGAAGAGGATCACCAGCGCCACCGCGACGACGGCGAGGATCACCACGCCGTTCGAGAACACGAGGCGGTCGCCGCGGTTGCCGAACTGCCGCGGCAGGTAGCCGTCGCGGGCCATGAAGAACGCCAGTCGCGGGAAGTCGGCGAACGCGGTGTTGGCCGCCAGGATCAGGATGAGCATGGAGACGACCTGGATGTAGTAGTAGATCGGCCCGCCGCCGAAGATGATCCGGGCCAGCTGGGAGACGACCGTCTCCTCCTCACGAGGAATGATGTCGTAGACATCGGCCAGCGTCGTGGTCCCCACGAAGAGCGTCACCATGATCGCGCCCAGCACCGCCAGCACGGTCCGGGCGTTGCGGACCTCGGGCGGCTTGAAGGCGGTGACGCCGTCGGCCACCGCCTCGATACCGGTGAGGGCGACCGCGCCCGACGCGAAGGCGCGGAGCACCAGGATCGCCGTCAGCGGGAACAGCGGGTCCGCGGGCGGGACCTCGCTCACCTGCGGCGCGCCGTGGCTGGCGTAGCGCATGAAACCGGCACCGATGAGGAGCGCGAAGCCGGCCACGAAGAGATAGGACGGCAGCGCGAAGAGCCGTCCCGACTCGCGGAGGCCCCGCAGGTTGCCGAGCGTGATCAGGACGATGGCGGCGATGCAGAGGAAGACGCGGTAGGGAAAGAGGCCCGGCACGGCCGAGGTGATGGCCGCCACCCCGGCCGACACACTCACCGCCACCGTGAGCGTGTAGTCGATGAGGAGCGCACCGCCCGCGGTGAGACCGGCCAGTGTGCCGATGTTGTCCTTCGCGACGATGTAGTCGCTCGCCCCCTGCGGATAGGCCAGGATCGTCTGGCGATACGAGTAGATGACGATCGCGATGACGATGGCGATGGCGACCGCGATCGGCGAGGCGAGGTTGAGGGCGCCGGCGCCGGCCAGGATGAGGACCCGGAGGACCTCCTCGGAGGCGTAGGCGACGGACGAGAGGTTGTCGGAGGCGAAGATCGCCAGACCGGCGGTCTTGGACAGCCGCTCGTGCCGGGCCTGGGCCGTGGCCAACGGCCGCCCGACGATGAGACGCTTTAGCCCGCTGAGCACCGCGACATGATACCCGGAGGCGGCCTCCGGACCGCGCGTCCGGCGATGGTCAGGGCTCGAACTGGCGGTCGCCCGGCGCCAGGTTCTCGAAGCGGGCGTACTGCGAGAGAAACGCGACCTCGAGCTTGCCGGTCGGGCCGTTCCGCTGCTTGCCGATGTGGACCTCGGCCGTCTTCCGCGCCTCCTCCTCCATGGGGTCCTTGCTGTAGAAGGACGGGCGGTGCAGGAACATGATCACGTCCGCGTCCTGCTCGAGCGCGCCTGATTCCCGCAGGTCGCTCAGCCGGGGCGTGTTGTCGCCGCGGGTCTCGATCGCCCGGGACAGCTGCGAGAGCGCGACGACCGGGATGTTGAGCTCCTTCGCGAGGGCCTTGAGCGAGCGCGAGATCTCCGAGATCTCCTGCTGTCGGTTGTCGAGGCTCGAGCGACCTCGCATGAGCTGCAGGTAGTCGATGACGATCAGGTCGAGCCCGTGCTCGGCCTTCATGCGACGCGCCTTGGCCCGGACCTCGAGCACGGACAGGCCGGGGCTGTCGTCGATGAAGATCGGTGCCTCGCTGAGCCGGCCCGCGGCGGAGGTGAGACGATGCCAGTCCTGCGCCTGCAGCCGGCCTGTCCGCACCGACAGCGAATCGACGCGCCCCTCGGACGACAGCATGCGCTGCACGAGCTGCTGCGATGACATCTCGAGGCTGAGCACGAGGATCTTCATCCGCAGCTTGATCCCCACGTGCTGCGCGATCGACAGCGCGAAGGCCGTTTTCCCCATACTCGGGCGACCGGCAATGAGGATGAGGTCGGAGGGCTGCAGGCCGGCGGTCATCTCGTCGAGGCGGACGAGGCCGGTCGGCACGCCGGTGACGTGCTCCTGACGCTCGTACAGGCGCTCGATGTACTTGAAGGTGTCGTTGAGGATGTTCTTAACGGGGACGGCGCTGCCCTCGAGCCGGCGCTCGGCGAGGCTGAAGATGCGCCGCTCGGCGTCGTCGACGAGGGCCTGGACGTCTTCCTTGGCGTCGAAGGCTTGGCCGATGATGTGCGTCGAGGCCTGGATCAGCTCGCGCAGCACGGCCATGTCGCGGACGATGGCCGTGTAGGAATTGAGGTAGGCCGCGACCGAGCCCTGCTCCACGAGCAGCGCCAGCGCGGCTGGGCCACCCACCAGCGGCAGCTGGTCGGTGCGCCGCAGCTCCTCCTGCAGCGTCAGGAGATCCACCGGCTCGCCGCGATCGAACAGGTTCAGCATCGAGTGGTAGATCGCGCGGTGGGCCTCGGTGTAGAAGTCCGAGGGCTTGAGGACCTCGACCACCCGCGGCAGCGCCTCGCGCCCCTCGAGCAGAACGGCGCCGAGAACGGCGCGCTCCGCGTCGAGGTTGTGTGGCGGGATCCGCGAGGGCAGCTCGAGAGCGCTCATCGGGGTCGCGCCGCTGACGTGAACCACATGCGGCTCGATGGTTCCGCGGTCCGCCGTCTCGGGTCAAGGAAAAAGGACGCGGGAGCGTCACATTTCGTGGACAACGCTGTGGAGAACCTGTGGGCGGCCGGGGACAAACGGTGCACAGAAACGACGACCCCCGAGAACGCGGATCCTCGGGGGTCGGGACCGACCGCGCTCGCGCGCGCTACTCTTCGCGGAGGACGCTGACCTTGAGCTGGGCCGTCACGTCCGCGTGCAGCCGGACGGTGACCGCCGTCTCACCGAGCGTCTTGATGGGCTCGTCGAGCTGGATCCGCCGGCGTTCGACCTTGATGCCGTGCTTGCCGAGGAAGTCGGCGAGATCCTGGGACGTCACCGAGCCGAAGAGCTTGCCCTCCTCGGAGGCCTGCCGGCGTTCCTCGTAGGTGAGGGCCTCGATGCGGTGCTGGACGCTCTGAGCATCACCCTTGATGCGCTGGGCCTTGGCGTCCTGCTGCTGCTTGATGTGCTCGAGGTTCTTGAGATTCCCCGCGCTGGCGCTCAGCGCCAGCTTCTTGGGGATGAGGAAGTTGCGCGCGTATCCGTCGGAGACGTCGCGCACCTCGCCCCGTCGTCCGACCGACGCCACGTCGTCGAGCAGGATGACCTTCATGCCGCGTCCCTACTCCGTCGACACGTACGGCAGCAGGGCCACCGTGCGGGCGCGCTTGATGGCGTGGGTGAGCTGGCGCTGATGCCGCGCGCAGCTTCCGGAGATCCGGCGCGGGATGATCTTCCCGCGCTCGGTGACGAGGCTGCGCAGGCGACGCACGTCCTTGTAGTCGACGAGGCCGACCTTGTCCGCGCAGAACTTGCAAACCTTCCGCCGCCCGAACCGGCGGCGCTTCACGGGCTTCTGAACGCTGGGAATTGCTCAGCCCTCCTCTGTCAGAACGGAACGTCGTCTTCGCCGCCGCCACTTTCCTCGGCGAAGGCGGGCGCCGTCGCCATGGCGGGCGGCGCCCCGGCGCCGGCCCCCTTGGTGCGGCTCATGAACTGAACGCGCTCGGCCACGACCTCCGTGGACGTGCGCTTCTGGCCGTCCTTGCCCTCCCAGTCGCGGGTCTGCAGGCGGCCCTCGACGAAGACCTGGCTGCCCTTGTCGAGATACTCCCCACACGATTCGGCCTGCTTACCCCACACCACGATGGTGAGGAAGCACGTCTCCTCGCGCCGTTCCCCGCTCTGCGTGCTGTAGTTGCGGTTGACCGCCAGCCGGAGATCCGCCACGGCAGTGCCGCTCGGCGTGTACCGGAGCTCCGGGGGTCGCGTGAGGTTACCGATCAGGAGCACCTTGTTCAGACTCGCCATCAGCCGACCTCCTCAAGGACCTCTTGAGTTTTCGCCGGCCGAGCCTTCTTGCGGATCGGGACCCGGGTCGAGAGGAAGCGCAGCACGTTCTCGTTGAGACGGAGCTGCCGCTCGAGCTCTTTGACCATGGCGGGCTCGGCAGAGATCTCGAAGACTGCGTACGTCCCCTCCCGCTGCTTGCGGATGTCGTACGCGAGCCGGCGCTTCCCCCAGTTCTCCATCTTCACGACCTCGGCCCCCAGCGACTTCACCTGCTCGCCCAACTGCGTCAGCAGCGCGGCGACTTCCTCGTCGGTGGGCCGTGAATCGATGATCACCAGGACTTCAATGGGCCGCAGTGCACTCACCTCCCCGGAATCGCACGATGGAACCACGAACTCTGTTCGAAGCGCCTAACGGTATCAAACATCCCCCGCACCCGCAACGTCAATGCCCGAAAACAGATACGGCCCGGGCCGGTCACCCGGCCCGAGCCGCCGCCCCCACATCGCAGGGGCCAGAATGCACTCCGACGACCGAACCGCTCCGCCGGCGATCCAATCAAACTCTCACCGGCTCCGACTCCTGAGCACCGTGAAACAGCAACGGGGGGAGGTGAGGGGGGCGGCAAGCCCCCCTCACCCCAATAGTGTCAGCCAGACAGGACGCCGCCCCGCCTGACTCCCACCCCGTGGCCTAGTACATATCTCCGTGCGGCATCGCCGGGGCCGCCGGCTTGGCGTCCTCCGGGATGTCGGTGATGAGCGCCTCGGTCGTCAGCAGGAGCGAGGCGATCGACGCCGCGTTCTGCAGCGCCACCCGCTCCACCTTGGCCGGGTCGATGATGCCGGCCTGGATCAGGTCGACGTACTCCATGCTGTCCGCGTCGTAGCCGCGGGTCGGCACCTGCTCGGCCTTCACCTTCTCGACGATCACGCTGCCCTCGAGGCCGGCGTTCTCGACGATCTGGCGAATGGGCTCTTCCAGTGCGCGCCGCACGATCATGGCGCCCACTCTCTCGTCGCCCTCGAGCTTCTTCATCCCGTCGATGGCCTTGGCCGCTCGCAGCAGGGCCACGCCACCGCCCGGCACGATGCCCTCCTCGACGGCCGCCCGGGTCGCGTTGAGCGCGTCCTCGACGCGGGCCTTCTTCTCCTTCATGGCCGTCTCGGTGGCCGCGCCGACCTTGATGACCGCCACGCCGCCGGCCAGCTTGGCCAGCCGCTCCTGCAGCTTCTCGCGGTCGTAGTCGGAGGTCGTCTCGTCGATCTGGGCCCGGATCTGCTTGATGCGGCCCTCGATCGTGGACGACTTGCCGGCGCCCTCGACGATCGTGGTGTTGTCCTTGTCGACCACGATCTTCTTGGCCTTGCCGAGATCCTCGAGCTTGATGTTCTCGAGCTTGATGCCGAGGTCCTCGGTGATGGCCTTGCCGCCGGTCAGGATCGCGATGTCCTCGAGCATGGCCTTGCGGCGGTCGCCGAAGCCCGGCGCCTTGACGGCGCAGGTGTGCAGCGTGCCGCGCAGCTTGTTGACGACCAGGGTGGCCAGCGCCTCGCCCTCGACGTCCTCGGCGATGATCAGGAACGGCTTGCCGGACCGCGCCACCTGCTCGAGCAGCGGCAGCATGTCCTTCATCACGCTGATCTTCTTCTCGTGGATGAGCACGAGCGCGTCCTCGAGCACCACTTCCATGCGCTCGGCGTCGGTCACGAAGTACGGGCTCAGATAGCCGCGGTCGAACTGCATGCCCTCGACCACGTCCAGCACGGTGTCGGCCGACTTCGACTCCTCGACGGTGATGACGCCGTCCTTGCCGACCTTCTCCATTGCCTCGGCGATCAGGTTGCCGATCGTCTTGTCGTTGTTCGACGCGATCGTGGCGACCTGGGCGATCTCCTTCTTGTCCTTGGTCGACTTCGACAGCTTCTTGAGGTCCTCGGTCACCGCCTCGACGGCCGCCTCGATGCCCCGCTTGAGGCCCATCGGGTTGGCGCCGGCCGTCACGTTGCGGAGGCCCTCGCGGAAGATGGCCTGGGCCAGCACGGTGGCCGTGGTGGTCCCGTCACCCGCGATGTCGGAGGTCTTGGAGGCGACCTCCTTCAGCATCTGGGCGCCCATGTCCTCGTAGGGGTCCTTGAGCTCGATCTCCTTGGCGACGGTGACGCCGTCCTTGGTGATCGTGGGGCTACCGAACTTCTTGTCGATGACGACGTTGCGGCCCTTGGGGCCGAGCGTGGCCTTGACGGCCTCCGCCAGGATGTTCACGCCCTTGAGCAGGCTCGCACGCGCCTCCTCGTCGAACTTCAGCTGCTTCGGCATGGATCAAATCCCTCCTTGGGATCGGGTGGAATCGTTACTCGAGGACGGCGAGGACGTCTTCTTCGCGAAGGATCAGGTAATCTTCCCCGTCGATCTTGACCTCGTTGCCGGAGTACTTGCCGAAGAGGATGCGATCACCGCTCTTCACGTCGAGCGGGATGCGCTTGCCGCTCTCGTCCATCTTGCCGGCGCCGACGGCGACCACCTTGGCGCGCTGCGGCTTCTCCTTGGCCGTGTCGGGGATGATGATGCCGCCGATCTTCTCCTCGCCCTCTTCCTCGCGCTTGACGAGGATGCGGTCGTGCAGCGGACGGATCTTCTTCATAGACGCCCTGCCTCCTTGAGTTGGGGTGGACACTGTTGGTCAGTCGGCGCCGGAGCCACCACATCCCGGCCTCCGAACTTCATTAGGTGTTAGCACTCTCCTGAAGCGAGTGCTAGTATAGCCACCCGCCGGTAGCAAGCAACTGAAAAATCATAGGGGTCATAAATGGCAAAAAAGATACTGATTCCGAATATTTTGCCAGCAGAAGCCCGTCGCCTGATCCCCTCGGACATCGAGGTCGACTACAGCGACTCAGACCAACCTCTATCGAAGACTGACCTGATCCGAAGGCTCCAGGGGGCGAACGGCCTCATCTGCCACATCATCACGGCCATCGACGACGAGGTCCTCCAGGCGGCGTCCAGCCTCCAGGTCGTATCGAACGTCGCGGTCGGCTTCAACAACATCGACGTCCCGGCCGCCCGACGCCGCGGGGTCGTCGTCACCAACACCCCCGACGTGCTCACCGAGACGACCGCCGACTTCGCGTGGGCGCTGCTCATGGCGGCCGCCCGCCGCGTGGTGGAGGCGGACCAGTACGCCCGCTCCGACGAGTGGAAGGTCTGGAAGTGGGACCTGCTGTGGGGGGCGGACATCCACGGCAAGACGCTGGGGGTGGTCGGGTTCGGACGCATCGGCCGGGCCGTGGCGCGACGGGGCCGCGGCTTCGGGATGCGCGTGCTCTACTGCGACACCGTCCCCGCCGATGCCGCCGTCGAGCGGGAGTTGAACGCCACCGCGACGGATCTGGACACGCTCCTGCGCGAGTCCGACTTCGTGTCGATGCACACGCTGCTGAGCCCGGAGACCCGCCACCTCATCAACGAGCGCACCCTGCGCCTGATGAAGAAGACCGCCATCCTGATCAACGCCGCCCGGGGGCCGGTGCTGGACGAGGCGGCGCTCGTGAAGGCGCTCTCCGAGGGATGGATCGCAGGCGCCGGCCTGGACGTGTTCGAGGAGGAGCCCAAGATCCATCCTGGGCTCCGGCCGCTGCGCAACGTCACCCTGGCGCCGCACATCGCCAGCGCGTCCCACGAGACCCGCGTGGCCATGGCGACGCTCGCCGTCCGCAACTGCCTGGCCGTTCTACAGGGCAAGCCGGCCCTCACGCCGGTGTCATAATCGGGCGATGCCGCTCCTCGAGCTGTCGCGCGTCGGCAAGAGCTTCGGGCCCGACCGGCCCGCCGCCGTCGATGACCTCACGCTGGCGCTGGAGGCGGGCCGGATCCTCGCCCTACTTGGGCCCTCGGGATGCGGCAAGACAACGACCCTGCGGCTCATCGCCGGGTTCGAGGTCCCCGACGCCGGGGTGATCGCGATCGGCGGCCGGGTCGTGACCCGGGCCGGCGATCCGGGCGTCCCGCCGGAGGAGCGGAGCGTGGGGGTCGTGTTCCAGGACTACGCCTTGTTCCCCCATCTCAGCGTGGAGGCCAACGTCGCCTTCGGGATCGCGCGACTGCCGCGAGCCGAGCGCCGTGCCCGTGTCGCGCGCATGCTGGAGATGGTGGGGCTCGCCGACATGGCGGGCCGCTACCCGCACGAGCTCTCTGGAGGCCAGCAACAGCGCGTGGCCGTCGCCCGGGCCCTGGCCCCGGCGCCCACTCTGCTGCTACTCGACGAGCCCTTCTCGAACCTGACATGGCGGGCCGCTACCCGCACGAGCTCTCTGGAGGCCAGCAACAGCGCGTGGCCGTCGCCCGGGCCCTGGCCCCGGCGCCCACTCTGCTGCTACTCGACGAGCCCTTCTCGAACCTTGACGCCGACCTCCGCGCCCAGATGCGCGACGAGGTCCAGAAGATCCTCCGGACCACGGGCACGACCGCGATCTTCGTGACCCACGACCAGGAGGAGGCCTTCACGATCGCCGACGAGGTCGGCGTGCTGAACCACGGGCGGCTGGAGCAGCTCGCCACACCGCATACGATCTACCACCACCCGGCCACGCCGTTCGTCGCCGAGTT
>Ga0209382_10002271_pt1 | contig 28331 bp, 23 predicted proteins | sample SoiMetdeltSBSDD5_FD_187599 | JGI IMG/M metagenome (GOLD analysis project Ga0209382, IMG submission 187599) | Bulk soil microbial communities from a Populus tree surrounding site in Tennessee, USA - Soil MetaG P. deltoides SBSDD5 (SPAdes) (version 2) | ecosystem: Environmental > Terrestrial >... | reverse complement strand
GATGAAGTAGAGATGGGGAGCCAGCGTGATGGTGTAGATGCGCTCGTTTCCGGACGTTCCCGCACTCGGGCCGGTCAGCGCCTTCCACTGTAGTTGTTCATCGCTGACGTAGTACGCCTCGACCTGTAGGCCGGAGTCATAGTGGAAGAGGTAGCGTTTGCCGACGAAGCTCGCGATTGCGTCGTTTTGCAACGGAGGGTGTGGTGCGACGCTACATCCGACAAGCAGGAGAGCGAAGGCCATCCACGATAAACGATGTGCTCGCGCCACCGCGCGGCTACCGGTTTCGCCAATACGCTGGCCTTCGCGAGTGGTGGGCGACAGCGATGATCTCAATCTCATTCTGCAGCACACGATAAACGAGGTCGAATGGGTAGTTCAGCAGCACGAAACGGCGACGGCCGAACCGCGTGAGAGGGTACCGCTCCGGTCCTTCCGCGATTCGCGTCAGCGCGTGCTCGATCTCCTGAACGAAACCAGCTGCAGCTGCAAGGCTCCGGCGAAGGTACCACTCCGTTGATTCGAGAAGCTCTTCGTCGGCCGCCGGATGAAATCTAACGTCTTTCATTCAGGCGGGCGTAAAGCTTTGCCCGAACTTCTTCCCAGGGGATCGTCTTCACTTCGCCGGCATCGATCTGCCGAACACGGCGCTCGATTTCTTCAGCCCATGCCGCTTCAACATCTTCATCGGGTTCTCCGTGAAGAGTCTCCAGCAGCCGGCCCGCGAGCTCCGCCCGGTCTGATTCCGGGAGCTCTGAAGCTTCGAGGAGAATCTCTGCGACGTTGCGTGCCATGAGCGAATTCTACCGCCACCGGGGGCCGAGCCCCTCTTTCGTGCGCGCTTCATTGTCCCGTGCTCGCGACGCTGAGTTGCCGGCCGCCCGCTCCGATGGCCACGAACGGCGCCCAATAGAACGGATGCCGATAGCGCGACATGCGGCGGACGGAGAGCTGGGCGGCGCGGAGGGCGGCGGCAATGGTGTCGCCGGCGAGGAGGCGGCGGTGCAGCTCGACCATCAGATGAGCCGTTGCCGCCGATTCCGCATTCCATTGACTGACCACCGTCGTCGGGCAGCCGGCAGCGAAGAAAGCCCACGGAAGGCCGATCACACCTTCGCCCGTGCCGACCTTTCCCCGTGCGGTCTCGCAAGCGGAAAGCACGGCCATCTCCGCGTTGAGCTGCAGATCGACGATCTCTCGCGCCTCGAGCAGGCCGTCATCGCTCGACCGGCCGCTCGATGCGAGCACGATCGCGGAGTACATCGGCGCGCGATCGTCCACCACCGCATGCGCCGCAACGTGAATGATCCCGAATCGCGGCGCCTCGGCCTTGAAGATGGTCTCCTGTGCCTCATCGCGGTAATAAAACCGGCTGCGCTGCGATGAGTACATCGTGGAGAGCCGCCGCACTTCTTCTTCCGCTTCGACCAGCGGTCCGAGTTGCACGTCGCGCGCGGCGGAGCGCATGGTCGCGCGCGCGCCGGTGCCGACCGTGGGATTGCCGAAGGCGATGACCTCCGATGCAGCGATGGTGCGGCGCTCGCTCGCGTTTTGAAGTAGCGCCAGTGAATGGGCGTAGAAGACTGCGCGCCCCTCGACGAGATGAGTGCCACTCGGAGTGATGAGTGCCTGGAACGGCACGAGCCAAAGCGCGCCGTCGGGAACGACGGCCAGCGTCGCGGCGCCATGAAGATGCCGCTCGAGTGGCGCCATGAGCAAGGCGTACAAACGCCGAGCCACGCTCTTGTAAGCAGGCGAGCGAGCGGCGATCAGCTGCGTCACGTCGCGCGCATCACGCTCGAGCTCCTTACGCGTCACCGGCAACTGCTCCACGCGAAGCGCCGTCGGAGTCAAAACGAATGCGAGCACCTGCTTCTCGGCGACGACGTATTCGATGACCGCCAGAGAGCCCGCATGATCCGGCAGTCGAACGGTCGTTTGATCCGCGGCCCGAAGGCGGGAAACGACGGGATACTTCATCGCCAATTCGGCGCGAAGGCCATCCAGCTCGCGCCGCGCCTCGGCCAGTTGCGCGTCGAGCGCGCGGGGCGGTTCGTTTCGCTCGCGTGCCCGCATGAGCGAGCGGTTCAATTCCTCCAAACGATTCTCGAGCGCGTCTTCGCGCGAGCGCTCCGCTTCCGACATCGAAGCGCGCGTGTCGACGTGACCGGCGTCGATCGTGTCCCGCAGACCGCGAGCCTTCATCCGTTCGGCAACGGCAAAGGCCTCCCCGATGCGGTCCTCTTCGACCAGCATCTCCGCCAGCTCGGCGTAGATGTCCAGGTAGTCGCGCAGGAACAGCGCTTCGGTGATTGCGTCGCTGCGGTTGTGCTCCCGCCAGTTCTCCACGACGGTGATGGCTTTTTTCATCTCCACGACGGCCTGTTCGATTTCGCCGCCCTGCCGGAGCGCCCGCGCCAACGTAGTCAGCGCGTGCGCCTGCAGGTTGGAGATCGCGGCATCGGACGACTGATCGTTAGACTGCAGCTCTTCCCGCCGATCGAGACGCTGCAAAGCGTCACGAGCCGAGGCGATGGCGCACTCGAGATCGCCCCGGGCCAGGTGAATGCGGCTGTGGTAGGTCACGACCTCGGCGCACGCAAACGGGATCGTGCTGTTTTCGGAAATCGCCAGCGCTGCCTGGGCCTGATCGAGCTCTCCCAAAGCGAGATGTGCCTCCGCCAGCATCGCGCGAGGTGTCGTGGGGATGTAGCCGCGAGATTCGGCCTCACCCGACTCGTCGATCAGTCTCACGGCCTCGGCGTAATGCTTGTCGTGAAGCTCGATGATTGCGAGATTCAGTAACGACAGGTTGACCGTTTGCTGATTTCCCGTTGCTTTCCCGAGCTCGAGGAGCTTCTGGTACGTCGCCCGCGCGACCTCGTTGTTGCCCAGGGCTTTATGAACATTCGCGCGATTGAACAGAACATTACGAATGCCGTCCTCCCATCGATAGCGGCGGGAAAGCTCGTCCATTCGATCGTTGATCGGAAACGCGGCCAGAATGTTCGTGCGCGTTTCGATCCAATTGAGCATCTGCAGCGATTGAATGGCCGGGAGCGGATCATCGAGCGTCTCCGCGATCGCGTCGGCGGCGCGGTATGCATCGCAGGCACCTTCGAGATCTCCGTTCCGATAATGAACCAGCCCGGACGTAAGCAGAGCTCCGGCGATTTCGTCGTTGCTTCCCGATGCCCGGGCCAGTGCTTCCATCTCCCGGGCGCCCTCGAGAGCTTGCGCCTGATTGCTCCCCGAGAACAAAACCAGATGACGGCGCGTGACGAAGATCTCCGTGGCGATGTCCGCGTTTTTTCGCGCGAGCTCGACGGCATGAGCGGTGCGAGCGAGTTTCCCCTCGTGCTCGGCGTCGAGCGCATATCGCGTCAGGAGGTACCCGGTATCGACGTTCCGAGCCTCACTCAAAATGCACTCCGCGTCCTCCGTCGATCCCGCGTTTTTCATCGCCAGCCCGACGCGCCGCTCTTCCGTGATGGCCTTGACGACCTTCCAGGTGTCTCCAACGCGCCGGGCCTCGATGTGCCACGTGCGCGGTAGCGGCCTTTGGGGCCGCCACGCAGCCTTCAGCTCCGCGGTGCCGTTGATCTCGAGGCGCAGGGACAAGCTGTCGTCCGTTGTGCTGATCGGACTCCATTCGTAGCGAAGGACGGTGATGCAGTCGAATCGGTCGAGGATCTCCCACAACTCCCGCCATGCCCGCGGATCTTTCTGCGGGTCATCGATGAGCCGTGGCAGCTCGCGAAAATCATCGTTGCGCAGAACGTGGACGAACTGCCGGGCGATGATCTCGCCGGGAGTTGCGGCGGCAGCGACGAGCGGCAGAAAAAGCGTGAAAAGTGCGAAGAAGGTTCGTCCGATCATGGAGCGCTCCAGGAATCGAGCTCACGAAGCATGCGCTGCGCGATCGGCTCTCGGACTCGCCGGAGATGTGCACGCGCCTCGGCATCGAGCCCCGCGCGCGCGGTGAGAAGTCCGAGGAGCAGGTCGTCGTGCGGATGGAGCCGTTCGGCGGATTCGATCTCCGCGAGCGTTTCGAATTCGAGAATGAAAAACTTTGCCGCCGGCGCAGGCGGATGGGGAAGGATCTCCAGTCGCTCGTCCTGCTCGATGTCGACTTGCCAGCTGTACGTCACCCCGCGCGGTAAGTCGCGTGGCGGCACCCATCGCGACGTCTTCAGCGCGCCGCTGCGCATCACTTCTTCCTCTCCGCGGAAGAGGATCACGGTCGATGTCGCGTCCTTTCGTTCCGGCCACCGGAATTCCGGTCGCGCGGTCCGCAGGGCGACACCGGCAGGACGGATCTGCGACTCCTGGCCGCTGCTGCCGCGAATGATCTCCGGCGCCTCGCGGATGGACTGCAGCACGATCGGCATCGATGGCAACTCTCCGCCGCGTGCGTTGCGCACGAGCGTGTCCCACTCCGTCCGCGCATAGCCGGCCGGTCGTTCAATCGGCGCAGATCGGGTCGTCGTGATCGGCGGTGCGACCGGACGTGGAGTTTCGGTCTCGCGTCGCAGCAGGAGTGTCGTCGCCATGACGACGACCGCCGCTGCCGCCGCGGTGAGCAGCATCGCGTTCCATCGCCGCGGCTTCTCCAGTACCGCTGCCATCGAGCGCATGTCGGCGACGTCCTCGCGGCAGATCGCGCAGATCTCGAGATGCGATTCGACGTCACGGCGCTCCGCGACGGACAGTTTTCCTTCGGCGTATTGCGTGAGCACCGACTCGAGCGGCGGATGTTCATCGCGGCGCGGGTCGAGCTCGCGCACCAGCGCTTTGGTCGCTTCGAGCAGTCGGTCGTTGGTCGGGTGCCCGTTCATCCGCGCCGCCTTTCGTACTTCTTCCAGAGGAACGTTCCCCGCGCCAACCGCTCACGCGCCGTCCTGCGGAGATTGATGACCTGCTGCCGGGTGAGATGCAGACGCTCGGCGATGACGAGATCGTCGAGCGGAAGCGAGTGCCAGATCGACTCGAGCCCTTCGATGGACATGTTCAAGGCGGCGGCGATCTCGTCGAGCTCCGCCACGCCGACGAGCGCGAAGAGGGCAACGGCGTTGAGCCCTTCCGCGTCGCGCAGATTGAGAAGCAGCGCCGCGCGATGTTGCGGCGGAAGCAGCTTGATCTCGTTCCAGAGCACCTGCAGGAACTGGCGGGTCTCGTGTCGTGCCGCGTGACTGGGCAGGCGATCGAACAGGCTTTCGTCTGTCGCCTGCAGCTGCGATTCGACGATGCCCCAGAGCTCGGCGACGAGTGCGACGAGCCCGTCGAGCGACAGCGGCCTGTCGTGTTGTTTGAAGATCGCCGCGATCGCGTCGTGGGGCCGGCTCTGGTCGAGCATCGCCGAGGAGGCGGTCTCGCGCGTGATGGCGGGCGAGGTGAGGACGTCGAGCTTTCCTCGCCACGACGCCAGACCGCAAGCGATTGTCTCCGGTGTTTCCCACATGGCGAAGCGCGGGTCGTGGCTCAGCAGATAACGGATCCGGTTCTTGAGGCGCGTGCGCTCCGGAAAACGGCGGCGCATGAAGTCGTAGATGGCGTTGTACGTCAGAGTGGCGACGTAGTTGTCGAAATCGCGGACGTCTTCTTCCTGCCCGATCGACTGCAGTCTTCGCACGAGGCGCAACGTGGCCGTGGCCTGAATGTCATCCACCTCATCGCGGCGAAAGACGCGGTCCGACCGGCCGAATCGCGCGATCACGGTCTCGATCACCGGCTGTGCCCGGGAGAGCAGCAGACGCTCCAGCGCTTCGCCGCGCGACTCTTCGTCGCCGGCCTCGATCATCGGAAGGAGAACGGGGTCGATCACCTGCGAACACCTGCGAATAACCAATCTTACGCCGGCCACGAAGTTCCATGGGCGCCCAATAATTCCTGATCTCGCACGTCGTGGGTGCGATCACCGAAAAATTCGGGGAGTCTGACCAATAAGGCAGACGGTTCCCCCGTCCTCTCTGAGCAGATCGGACAAGAGGAGTCGATTCATGCTCAAGAATGTCTCAGTTGTCGCTGCCTGCTTTGTCGTCGTTTCGCTGTTTGCACAGGTTCCGCCCGAGGGTGCTCCGCAGCCAACGCCGCCAGCGCTGGTCGAAGTCGAGCCGGACGCGCCGCAAGCGCAGCAGCCACCCGTCTCCCAGGCGGTCGAAACCCCCGCGCGCCCAAGTGGCGGCGTGCAGACGGATACCGTCTATGACGACAACGTGATCGGAACGAACGGTTCGTTGTACCTGGGATCGCCGAATGTCGCGCTCAAGGTATTCGGGACGGGATCGATCCAATTGTTCACCAATGCCAGTTCCGGCGGCACCGGTGGCATCGAGCGGATGAGGATCTGGCCGGACACCGGCAATGTCGGGATTGGGACCAGCGACCCGCCTTTGAGAAAGCTCGAGGTCGTTGGTTCCGGGTCCGTCGGCTCGATTCTCGGTAAGCACGACACCACTTACACGGGCAATGTGTACGAAACGCCGATCGGCGTCTATGGCCTGACATACTCCCGGATCCCCAATTCCAGCGTGACGCAGTCGGGAAGCGCATACGGCGTCCGCGGCGTGTCGTATCTCCTTGACACAGGAACATTGACGTCCGCAATGGGCCTCTCCTCGGAAGCGGGTGTGGCTTCCGGAGCTCTGAACACCGGAACGATCACAAACGCATACGGACTCTATACCTCGGTCAGGAAAAACAGCGGCATCATTTCGAACAGCTACGGCGCTTATGTCGCTTACGTCGATGCGTCGGTCAACGGATATGGGCTGTTGATTTCCGACATCCTCGCGCCCAATGCCTGGGGCGTGTACCAGTACGGAACGAACGACTACAACTATTTCGGCGGAAAAGTCGGCATTGGCGTCACACAGCCGCTGAACCAGCTGCATGTGAGCGCGGCATCGAACACGGCGATCCGGATGCAGCATACGGACCCGACCTCCTTGATGGACGCAATCCTCTTCTATGAAGGGGATACGATGTACGGGTTCATCAATCAACGGGGGAGCAATTCCCCGAGCGAGCCACGGCAGTTCAATATCGGGAACAGCCATCTATCCGGCGCCACTGCGCTGTACGCCGGCGGATCGCAGAGAATCGTCATACAGTCCGGCGGCAACGTAGGGATCGGCACCCCCACGCCGACGGCCAAACTGCACGTGGACGGCAGCGTGGTCGTGACCAGCGGCAACATCACGGCGCTTGGCGGCGTGATTGGCGCCGTGTACCAGGACGTTGCGGAGTGGGTTCCAGCGACGACCGACATGGAGCCCGGTACGGTGGTCGTGCTCAATGAGGACCGTACGAACGAAGTCATGCCGTCTCACGGCGCTTATGACACGAGCGTGGCCGGCGTCGTTTCCGCGCAGCCGGGCGTGCTCCTCGGAACCGCCGGAGACTCCAAGGAACAAGTTGCGACCACCGGCCGCGTCAAGGTGCGCGTCGACGCGAGACGCGCGCCGATCCGCGTCGGCGACCTTCTCGTGACCAGCGACATCTCCGGCACCGCCATGCGCTCCGAGCCGACGGAGATCAACGGCCGCCGCTTCCACCAGCCGGGGACGATCATCGGCAAGGCCCTCGAGCCGCTCGGCGACGGTGTTGGCGAGATTCTCGTTCTGCTTTCGCTGCAGTAATCGAATCGGGAATACGACGATCGGATTGGGGACTGGTATGGCACATCCACGCCTGATTGCAGCCCTTTGTGGCCTTCTTCTATGGACAATGAGCGCGCCGCTGGCGGCCGCCGAGCACGAGACTTTATCGATCGCGTTCGGGAACGACCAGGTGAGTGTGAGCGGCGCGAGTCGCAATCACGAGGTCATTCTGTTCGGCATCGGGATTGGTCAGCATGGTCGCGCCTCTTTGCTGACGCGTGAAGCGCAGGCACTTGCGGATGATGACGGCGACGGTCGCGTCGAGTTCGCGGTGCGCCACCTGCCGCAGCGTTCCGTGTGGGTCGCCGTCGACCTCGAAGACGGCGCGTACACAATACGCACTCCCGACGGAGCTCCGCCGCGTACGCTGGTTTTGCCGGTAAATGCGTGGCGCAGCAACCGCGAGCACGTTGACGTGTCGAGGCCGTGGCTGGAGGTGCTGCTGGTCCGGCGCCGCGTCGGCGCGTGGACGCTTCGCATGGCCGACGGCGGCGCGAACGATGCGGACCAGCGCCATGACGGCGTTGCCCATCTCCGCCTCGATCGCATGGAGCGCCTTGCCGGCGAGGATACGAAAGGTCCGCGCTTCGCAGTCCCGAAGGACTTGATGGTCATGGTCGACCCCCACACGCTCGAATGCTTCGTGAGCGAGGCCGAATGATGCGCCGCTACCTGTCTTACGCACTCCTGTCCATCTGCGTCGTGTTTTCGACGTTCGCGGGAGAGGACCCCAACCTCACGCGCGGAATTGCTCCCGCGAACAAGTACAAGAACTTCGACATCGATACGATCAATCAGTTCAACGGCAACCTGGTGATTCGCATCCCGATCGGCGATCCGTTGCCGGTGGGACCTTTTCTCAGCCAGGAACTGATGCTCTCGTACAACAGCCATAACTACGATTACGAGTTCCTCGAATGGACCAACGATCCGAACGAAAGTCACTACAAGAGGCGCGCAATTCCCGAGGATTTCTCGAATGCCGGTCTGGGCTGGTCCCTCACCCTCGGCAGGCTCGTTCCTCCGAAAGACATACCATGGACGACGAATGATCGCGGCTGGCTCTATCGATCGCCCGACGGATCGGAGCACGCGTTCACTACCGGACTAGGCGACGTCGTTCAGGCGGAAACATGGGACGGTTCGTATCTCCGACTGAAGAGATATCCCAGTAACCTCAATCAGGCCGTGGAGTATCGCGAAATCGAGTTTCCGGACGGAACCGTTCGCCGGTTCGATCCGAGTAATAACCTGACGTGGATCAAGGACCGTTTCGGCAACGCCATTGAGATCGACTATTCCAGTCTGCAATGGCTCATCAGGAACACATACGGCGGTCAGACGTTTCGCACGACCACGATCAATTTCCAGATTCGGACGGCACCGAGCGGATACAGCTACATCGACCGACCCAACTTTCAAAAGGTCGTCAGCTCCGTTGTCATACCGACGTTCAATGGCGCGGCTACTTATTCATTCACTTACGGAGATACGGTCCTTCCGATGGATGGATGCGGCGATCCCATTAGCTTCGATCCGTCAACGTTTGCCGCTCCGTTGTTGACCGAGATCCAAATGCCCGAGGGTTGGAGTTACGTTCCAACGTACCAGACCGCGCTCGGCGATGCCTGCACCGCGGGCGTGATCAAGTCGATGAGATTGCCGACGCTGGGAACCATCGAGTGGACGCATCAGGCCTATTCGCTGCCGCAGGCGGAATGCGACGACAACCACTTCTGGCTCGTCGAGTATCCGGGTGTGAAGACCCGCACGTTGAAGGACGCGGCGGGGAACGTGGTCGGGGACTGGACGTATACACAGTCCGTCCCCACCACTCCGGGGACGAACTGGATCTGCCATGGCGTCACGCTGGCCGTCGGTGCGCCACCCAGCGAGTCGAAAACGACCGTCACGTCTCGCGAAATGGTCGATGGAGAACTGGAGCTCGTCGGCGGGAAGACGGAACACTACTTTTCCGCCGCGCTGAATTGGACGCTTTACGGGAATCGAGTTCTGGAATACGGCCTCCCTTTCACCGGGAATACGTCCGACGTCACCAACGGCAGCCGGTTTCTGTCGACGAAACGGTTTGACGAGACAAATACGATCGTGCGTTCGACCTGGCTCACGTACGAGGGCGATGGCAACAAGGATGGCAGACTCGCCAATGCACGGGTCAAGGGCGAGTTGACGCGCTTCAACGCGGACTCCGCCTCCGGCCAAGCGGAAAACGAAGCTTGCATCGTCGACACCGACCGAACCAATTACGCCGGATACGGTCACTATCGCCAATCCGACACGACCTCCAATTTCGGACCGGCGCGGACGACCTATGCCAATTACACGCCGAATGCCACGACGTGGGTTCTCGGGACGTACGACTCGTCGTGGGTGAAAGAAGCCGGCGTCGCGCGCAAACAGCCCTTCACGTTCGACGCCAACGGCATCATGAAAACGCGCCGTACGCTTGCCGGCACGGCGCCGGAAGCAGCCGGGATTCCGCTCGCCGATCAGGATGTATTGGAGGCGTACTGTCGCGATTCGCGCGGTTTCATGAAATACGAGAGATCGTTCGGTGGCGACGGCGGAGGTGTCGGCCCGATGCCGACGGATCCGTGCTCCGACTCGGAGGTCCCCACCACAACGGAATATCAGATCGAGCATGCGTTCACGTTCAATGCGAACAATGGATTGACGAACATACGGCGAAATATCGGAACATGCCGTTCTTCAGTGTCGATGAAGACTTCAATGTGAATACGGGACTCGTCTCGTACTCTCGCGACGTCGCAGGGATTTCGACGGAGCTCATCTACGACGATCTCGGCCGGATCGAGACGGTCAAGCCGGTCGGACAACCATGGGTCTTGTATGAATACTGGAACGCCACCGGCAACACGCCGATGACCCTGCGGGTGACGACGAGGCCGGAAGGAACGACCCAATCGACGACGCCGATTACCGAGGCGTACGTCTATTACGACTGGCTGGGGCGCACCATTCAGCAGAAAGTGAAGGCTCCGTCCGATACCGGCAGCCAGTGGTCGACCACGAACACGAAATACGATTTCTTCAACCGCGCGATCAGGGTCACAGTTCCGGAGTTCCGGGCCGGCTCGACCTATGAGAGCGGTTTCACTCCGGCAAAATGGACCGATACGTCGTATGACATCTTCGGTCGGCCCAGGCAAATCACCGGTCCCGACACCAAGACGCGAACGGCGAGTTACGCTGGTAAAGGTGTGCGCGATATCGCGACGACCGTCGAGATGGCCCTCGCAACGGGCACGGCCGGCGTGACCTCGCATGAAATTTACGACGCTTACGGTCGCTTGGTTCGCGTCGAAGAAGGCAACGGCACGAAGACGCAATACTCCTATGAATCCTCGGGACAGCTGAAGAAGGTCTGCCAGAACACGACTGACAATGGCGAGACGTGCGGCCAGACGCGCACGTTCGTGTACGACAATCGCGGGTTCCTGATCTCCGAGACCCATCCGGAGAACGGAACGGCGACGTATGTCTACGACGCCAAGGGTCACGCATTGACGAAGTCGGTCAGCGTGACCAACAGCGAAGCGAACCTGACATTCACCTACGACGGCGCAGAACGACTGACGGCCGTCGAGACGCGCGACCCGAGTGCCAGCGAGTTCCGCGCGGGCAAGAGTTTCGTGTTCGGTACTGCGAACACCGGAACGAATGACAGCAACAAGAAACTCGGCAAGCTGGTGTCCGCGACGCGACACAACTACGGAGTCGGTCATGTCGTGGTTACCGAGTCGTATGACTACGAAGACCCTGCGGGTCGCCTGAGCAAGACGACGACCGACATTACGAGGGAGGGCGTGCTGCTGAAGAAGCTCGAGCAGAGCCAAGCCTACGCCACGAACGGCAATGTTGGCACGATCAATTACCCGACGTGTCTCGCGGGAACGTGCGGTGCGGCGGCGTGGGACACGCTGACACTCACGCACACACACGGAGCGCTGACCGGCGTCGGTCAATTCGCAGATTCGATCACGTACAGGGCCACGGGCGCGATCTCGAAGGTCGACCATGCCGGACCGGTTGTCGATACGTATGCACCTGACGAAACCGGTGTCCGGCCGAAAACGATCACGTTCGACGGATTGTCGACATCGACCTGCGCTCCTCCCTTGGTTGATTCGGCAACGCCCGCGAATCAGTCCATCACTTCCGGCCAGACGGCCACGTTGATCGTGACGGCCACGGGCGCGACCGGATATCAGTGGTTTGAAGCGAATCAGACGAAGATCAACGGCGCAACATCCTACACGTACACGACACCGGCGCTGACGGCGACGAAGTCGTATTACGTCGAAGTCATCAATAGCTGCGGCAAGGTGACGAGTCGAGTCGCGACGGTCGAAGTGGGGAGCTGTCCCGCGCCGTCGATCACGGGCGAGCCCGAGGATCAGTCGGTTGCGCCGGAGCACCAGGTCGAGCTCAGCGTCGGGGCGACTGGAAACCCGACCCATGGAGCCCTGACCTATCAATGGTACGAGTGGGACGGCGGGCAGGGAACCGCGATCTCCGGCGCGACGGCGGCGGCTTGGGTGACACCGCAAATTTACGGCTCGAAGAATTACTACGTCATCGTCTCCAACAACTGCTCGAGCGTACAGAGTCGCATCGTCACCATCACGATGCGGGAGCTTCAGGCGCCAAGTGGCGTGGTGGCGACGGGCGACGGAGCCTCGTCGGTGACGATCTCGTGGAATCCGTCGCCCGATGCGCATCACTACCAGATCGAGCGAAAGCAGAACGGCACCGAGTTCTCGTGGATCAAGGACGCCTCGGGGACCTCGACCATCGACAACTACAACCTCGCGACGGACAAAGCCTATCTCTACAGGGTGACGGCGGTCTCGGAGAACGAGTACGTCGCCTCGCCGCCGAGCAATGCCGACGTGGCAACGACGATCACGTTTGCTTCGCTGACGGCTGGCCAAACAAAGATCGCTGCGTCGGATCTCGAGAAATTGCGGATCGCGGTGAATGCGCTGCGCGAGGCAAAGGGGGACCTTCCATTGGCATGGACATCCATTCTGCCCGCGGGCGTCCCCGCTCCCGGTTCCAGTCAGCAACTCCTCGCCGATCACGTCAAGTGGCTGCGGCTGGCGATGAACAACGCGAGGCAGGCGCTCGGATTGTGGTCGTTGACGTTTACCGACCCTTCACTGATCGGCGTTCGGTTCAAGGTGCAACACGTCACCGAGATCCGCGGAGGTGTGCAGTGAGAGCGCGAATCCTCGCACTGGTCGTCACTCTGATGATTGGAATTGCGGTGTCCGCGTTTGCGGCCGAGCTGCCGCTGCCGGCCGGTCACGAGCGATACATCGTCGTTCTGAAGCGTGCTGCCGACTCGGCAAAGACCGCGACCGCCGAGATCATGCGGCTCGGTGGTACAGTGGAAGCCGATCTCGGCGACCGCATCGTGGTGATTCTTTCGTCAGGAGCCATCGACGAGCTGTCTGCATTAAAGGTGGTCAGCTACGTGCAGATGGCGGTTGTGGGCGCTGCGGCGCCGGAGTCACCCCATCGACGCGAGCCGAGAGCGTTGTCCGTCAATAGTGCGCTGATTGAAGGCCATACCGTGCAGACGTGGACCACTGGCGATTACGCTTACGACGGCGCGGGCAACATTGCCGCCATCGGCACGTCCGCATTCCCAGGCACGCAGGGGTATCGAACGTACGGCTACGACAAGGTCGCGCGCCTGACGAAAGCGGAAATCACGCCCACGGATATGCACGAATACGGGTATGACGTTTACGGCAACCGCACGAGTTCTGCCGTGAATCAACAGTGGACCAACGTCGGCGTCGACACAGCGACGAATCACTTCACCGACGCGACTTATGATCCCGCGACCGGCAGTCAGTTGGTTCGCGGCTCCACGATCGCGGCCTATGACGGCTTCGGGATGATGACGAGCTACCACTTCGATGGCACGAACGTCGAAACATTCGTCTACACCGCGAGCGACGAACGCATCGGCGTCCTGCGCAATACGGATTGGACGTGGAGCCTGCGCGGCGGTGACGGGAAAGTCCTTCGCCAATATCGCAGTTCCTTCACGAACCCAAGTGCGACGTGGTTGTGGGTCGAAGACTCCGTCTATCGCGGTGGATTGATCCTTGGTGGGGAGCGTGTCCCCGCGCAGGGAGGCCGCCGACACTATCACCTCGACCATCTCGGCTCTCCGCGCCTGGTGACGAACGCCTCCGGCCTGGTGCTCTCCGAGCACGACTTCCTGCCGTTCGGTGAAGAGCGAACGGCCATCAGCCAGCACGTACCCCGCGGTTATGATCGCGAGGAGCCCTTCCGGTTCACCGGGCACGAGCGCGATTTCGACATACCCGAGCCCAACGACAGCAGCTCGTACATCGATTACATGCATGCGCGCTACTACTCGGCGGAGGCGGGGCGCTTCTTATCGGTCGATCCCGTGCTGCAGGTCAAGCGGGCGATGAGGAACCCGCAGGGCTGGAACCGCTACGCATATGCATTCAACAACCCATTGAAGTACACCGATCCTACGGGGCGTACGGCGGAGCTTCCGGCGAACTGTGTAGATCAGAAGTGCAAGGAACTAGCAGATCTTCGCAACACGGTACCTGTCGAGCTGCGGATCTTCGTGCGTGCGAGAACGGTGGACGGCAAGGTGGTGGTCGATGCTCGCTACCTCAACATGAAGAGAGACGCAGTATCGGGCAACTTCCAAGCGCTGCGACAGGTCGCAAACAGCCCAGGTGTCGCGATGTTCAATTCGTCAGTGACGAATGTACAGTCGACGCTCGGTACGGAAACGATCGGTCGCAATACGCCCACTGACGGAATCACGTTTACGTCATCCCAAAGCCTCAGTGGGAAGATCGAGGTTTATGTCGCCGGCAACATGGGAGCGGTTGACACCGCTGAGACGGCGGCGCACGAACTACGACACGCCCGAAGGCTGCTGCTCGGTCTTCAGGCGCAGCACGAAATGATGACAGCGTGGGACGGGAACACTATAACGATCAGCACTGATCCGAATGGTCCTGTGAACATTGAGACGAAGGCTGCGCAGCGAGAGGCATCGGAAAACTATGACCCGTTCTTGCCGCCGAATGAGTAATGCAACGATCGCTGTTGCGTTAGTCATCGTGTCGTCGGCTTGTGCACCAGCCGAAGAATTACCAACGAAATCGGCGGCGCCGAAAGAAAGTCTACCTCCGGTCGTCACTGAAAATCCGTTCACGCGGCCGTCGTTTGAAGCGCAGATGCCGCAGTGCACGACCGTCACACTCGAAGTCGCCTATGAAGCGACCCTGTCCGCTGTCTCGATCGTGAATCGATGTGACCATGCCGTCGCCGTGCTCACGTCGCCAATCGAGATACGCGTGCGTAGAACCGGCACGGAAAAATTTACGTACGAGCGAACGCGGTGGGCAGCCTATGCGCTGCTGTACGTTGTTTCGGCAGAACTTGGGAACGACGCATTCCGCGGCGACGGCGTCATCCGCGACGGCGGCTTGCGCGTTAGCCGCGCTCCGCGTTACGTGACGATCCCTGGTAGAGAAACGGTGAAGCTGGCGATGCAGTGTACGGTTGACGTACCAGCAGGCCGCTATTCGCTCGCGTTCGTAACCTACGAAGCGCCGCAGGGAGAAGCACCATCTAAGGCAGATGCAATCGATTGCAAATCAACTGTTGCGTCGCACAACATCGGAGTCGAAACGGCGGCACACGTGACGCTTGGCGGGGATGTTCGTGAGGTGCATAGCGCATCGGCGATGCTTGAGGTGCGAGCACGGAAGTACGTTCCGCGTCGTCGCGCCAGCGGCTTACACCTCCCACGATAGGACAGGTTGAAGGAGAGTTGATCGTGACGCGGTTGAGTTTTGCGGATCACTCCGTCCGCCCGCCCCACCGGCGACCGGCCGTGCGTCGCTCCTTGAGGCGGCCTAACACCAACGGTCTTATATAAGATAAAGGTCCGACTGGAAGGCGAGATGGATGGGCGTCCGGTTGGTGTGCCCCCCTGGTTCGTTGAGCCAGTCCTTCCCGCAGCAAGAGATTGAGGCGATTCTCGAAGCGAGTGGTCGCACGAGTCAGCGTCGCCGCAAACTGCCAGCGCTTGAGTCGATGTACTACTTGGTGGCGCGAGGTTTTCACTCGAGCGAGGGCTGCCGGTCCGTCCTGAGGCGGATCGTATTGAGGGCGCAGCGGACGGACGGACGAGGAGTTCGAAGACCTCTGCTCGGACGCCGGATCAGTCGGCTCGGTCTCGTCTTGGGTGGAAGCCGCTGCGTGCTTTGTACGACTCTGCGGGTAATGCGGGCGAACCGTTTTCTGAAGCCGGAGGTCGTGTGTGACTTAACAACGTGTCGGGATCCAGCGGTTGGGTCAAACCGCCGCGATATCCTGCCGCGCCTCCTCCGCCATCTGGGCGAGAAGGTCTTACGAGCGAGCGAAGAACTCGTCCCAGCGCCGCTCGGACTCGAGCTCAGCCAACATGAATGCCGCAAAAGCCTTCCGTGATGACTTTGTCGAGAAGCTTCCCCATGACGGTCCGAGGATAACTCTCTACTTCGGCTGGCTCAACGCCATCTGCTGCATGAGCCGTTCGTTCTTGAGGTCGTCGATCGTATACACCCACTGGCCGTAATCCTCCGCGCCGTTGAAGGTGATGAGGCTTTTGCCGGTGGCGTTGGGGCGGACGGCGACGAAGGGGCCGACGTAGTCCTTCGGCGACGCTTCGGGATTGAGCTTGCTTGGAGGGCGCGGTGTGCCGGCCTGCTGTTGTTGCTGCTGCTGCTGCTGCTGCTGCTGCGGATTCATGACGCCGCCGGGTGGAGCGGCTCCTTGCGGGACCATGATCCAGTCGTCTTCCTTGCCCGTCAGCGGCATCGCCCATTTGCCCGTGCCGCGGAGCATGCGCGGCTGCCGAGCTTCCTGGAGTTGCTCGAGACTCGTCGGCGGGACCTGGTGTTTGAGCTGCCAGTTCTCGATTCCGCGCGCGTACTGCTTCATCAGGAAAATCGTCTGACGCTCGCGCTCGCGGCGCATCACCAGCGACCACTGCGTGGGTACGGTGTAAGCGACGATGATCGCGATGATCGTGAAGATCACGAGCAGCGAGGCGAGGGTGAAACCCTCCTGGTCGGGGCGCAGGGGCGCCCTAAAGTTCGGCGTACGGGACATTGTCCAGGGTCATGCCTTCGGCCCGACTCTTCACATCGATGACGCCGGGCTGGACCATCGCCTCGGGGTCGGTTTCCGACATCCCGCCTTCGAGACTGAGCGGATCGTCCATCACCGGCTCCCAGTCCGGCTGCATCGTGATCGGATCCTTCGGGATGAAGCGGATGTAATTCGGCACGAGCTCGTTGAGATCGGTGGGATACCGCTGCTTGTCGGCGTAGAAGTTGTCGATCGCTTTCCGCATCTCGAAGAGATTCGCGCGCAACGCCGCCTCGCGCGCTTTGCGCTGCGCGGTGCGGACGTTGACCAGGGCGATCGACGCGAGGATGCCGATGATCGTCACGACCACGAGCAGCTCGATGAGAGAAAAGCCGCGCTGAAGCGAGCGATGAGTGATGAGCGATGAGCGATGAGCCGCTTCGCGGGCGGGAACGTTATCGGCGGGGATTGGGGAGGTGGTGTTCATCGTTCATCTCTCATCGTTCATCGCTGCTTCTTACCATTCGTTGTAATGTGTCTTTCCGTCGAGGGACAGCGCCGTCGAGGTCGAGTGCACCTCGAATACATTGTCGCCGTTGCTCATCGACGTATCGGGATCATCGGTCGTGGACAGAGTGATCCATTCTTTGCGATTGGTCATCGGATCGATCAGGTCGCGATCGCGCAGCAGGCGAATCGTCCGGCCGTCGGACATCTTCACGCCCTTGAGCAGCTCCTCGAGATCCTTCGGATAGCCGTCCGATCCGAGGGCCTGCATCTGCGCGGGACGGACCATGTTCACCGTGCCTGGGGGCGCGCCCGGCTGCGGCTGACCGACCTGACCCATGAGCATCAGGTCGTGAAACTTGTCGATCGCATCCGTGATCTTGCGCAGACGATCTTTCAACTCGATTTCCTTCTGACGGCGGATGCCGAAGCGGGCCACGGGCAATGCGATCGCCGACAGGATGGCGATGATCGCGACCACCGTCACCAGCTCGGCAACGGTAAAGCCGCCGCTCGTCGGTCTCCGCGTCTTCGGCATTACTGAACTTTCGCCCTCCCGCCCGCGACCATGGCGACGACGTTCTTGCCGCCCGGCGTGCGGAACTCGGGATCTTTCATCACCAGAAACGTCTCGCCCGTGTTGCCTCCGTGCACGCGGATCAGGAGCACATCACCGCCGCTGACGAACTGCAGCGGGTTGCCGTCCGAGGACTTCACACGGATCGTGCCGGCCGTGCGATCGACCGTGATCACCGGAGGCTTGGTCGGATCGACCTTCATTGCCGAGCCGACGGCGACGTCCGTCACGTCCATCGCGAGCGGGCTGAAGTTCAGAACGATCTCCGGCGCGTTCAGGCCGTCGATGTCCATGCCGACGATGCTCCAGAGCCGGCTCTCGCCCGGATTGAGGGTGATGTTCGACGGCTGGGGCGCGATGCGCGGCGAAAGCCGCAGCGCGGCGGTCTCCACTTCCGGTGCGACCGTCGGCGTCGTCGCCACGTCGTTCGTCAACTTCATGCTCGACGTCAGGCCGCTCGACTGAGGCGGGTTCTGATTCTGGATCTCCGGCGGATTGTTCGGATTCGGCGGTTGCTGTTGCTGCTGCCGGCGGAAAGGATCGTTCGGCATGCCTGGATTCGGCTGCTGCACCGGCGTCTCCATCGACTCGGGAACGATGTAATTGCCCGGCTCCCCGTCCTCGGCGAGCTGGCGTCCGGTGTTCGGATTGGCCACGAACGGATCGGCGCCCGACTGCGACTCGATGCGCGGCGAGACTCCGCGGAAGGTGAGGTTGTTGCCGGTGCCGACCCACATCGGGGCGACGTCTTCCTCGGTGATGTTCGGCATGCGCACGATGTGCGGCGTCATCGTCAGGACGAGGTCCGTGCGGGTCTCGTCGCGGTGCTCGTTCGTGAAGAGACGGCCGATGAGAGGAATGTCGCCGAGGATCGGCGTTTTCGTGGCGCTCTTCACCTTGTTCGTCTGAATGAGGCCGGCCAGGAAGTTCGTCTCGCCGTCCTTGAGTCGAATCGTCGACTCGATCGTGCGCGTGGCGAACGTCGGCTGGCGCTGCCCGCCGAACTCCACGTCCGCGCCGCGGTTCGAGACTTCGACGGTGAGCTTGAGCGTGACCTCGTGGTTGTGGTGCACGCGCGGCTCCATGCCGACCTTGATGCCGACGTCCTGGTACTGGAACGACGTGTAGGGAACGGTGAGGTTCGTGTTGCTGCCGGTCGTGGTCGGGTTGTAGCCGGAGATCGTCGTGACCGGGACGGGGATGCGCTGGCCGATGTGCAGCGTGGCCTTCTCGCCCTCGGAGATGCGAAGCTCCGGATTGGCCAGCAGCTCGCTGTTGCCGTAGGTCTTGAGCAGCGAGTACGTCGCCGTCGGGATCGAGAAGTTCAGATTGTTGCGCAGAGCATTGAGGCTGCCCGCGACCTGCTGGATCTGGGCGAGCGTGCCGCCGCTGAAGACGTTTCCGCCGACGATCGGCGTCGCGTTCGCGGAGGAGCTGGAGTTGCCCTCGGAATCCTGGAAGCCGGAGATGGCCATGCCGATGTCGCGGATGCGGTTGAGGTCGAGCTGGACGAGCTCCACCTGCACAACCACTTCCGCTTTGGCCTTGTCGTTCGCCTCGATGATCTTCTCGGCGATGCGCACCTTGTCCGCGGTGTCGCGGATGGTGATGGCGTTGAGCGCCTTCAGCGGGAAGACGTTGCGCGCTTCAATCATCGTGCGCACGACGTTGGTGACCTGCTCGGCGTCGCCGTTCGAGAGATAGAACGTGCGGATCACGAGGTCTTCGTAATCGCGGCGCGCCTGCGGGTTGTCGGGAACGACGATGATGGTCTTCTCGTCGAGGACCTTGTAGAAGTGATTGCCGGCCTGCATGACGCGCTCGAGCGCCTGCTGGGCGGTGACGTCGCGCAGCTCGATGGAGATGCGGTCGTCCTTCACGGCCTGATCGAAGAGGACGTTGATGCCGAACGCGTTGCCGAGGGCCTTGTAGATGTCCTTGATCGGAGTGTCGCGCGAGAACGTCAGCGAGATCGGCTCGTTCGACGTGGGATTGAGCTGCGGCGGCTGGGCCTTGGTGATGTTCTCTTTCGCGCGCTTCTTGATCTCATCGATCGAGACCGACTCGGACGCTGCGCGCTGCAGGTCCTGAATCATCTGATAGGACTTGCTGAGCTCCACCGCGGCGAACTGGTTCGTCGGATCGAGCTTGACCACCAGTTGCAGCTCGATCGCGGCGAGCTGCGCGAGACGGAACTGCTCGGGGCCGGTGGCCCTGGAGGCTTCCGTGCGCAGGACCTTGCCCTTCTCGAAATGAGAGCGCGACGCTTCGCGGCGCGAGCGGTCGAGAGCCAGCCGGTACTCGCGGTTGTCGGGATCGATCTCGAGGGCGCGCTCGTACTGCGCCACCGCCTTGTCCCAGTCCTTCGCCCGTTCGGCGGTCTGAGCGTGTTTGTACGCGTGGTAACTCCCGCAGGAGGACAGCAGGAGCGCAATCAGCAGCGACGCAACGGGTTGTTTGATTCGATTCATGAGTCCTCAGTCGTGATGCGGAGAATCCTGACGTTGTGACGGTCCGGCATTCGAAACGTCACTGTCCGAGCGGCACGCGCTGCGTGACGTCCGGCGGGAATCCGACGAAGCCGATCTCGGCCGACTCGATCCCGATGCGCTTGAGAATGAACTTGCCTTCGATGATCTCGCCGATGCGCGCGTTGACGATCTCGCCGTCGCGGGCGAAGGTGGCGATGGGGTTCCGCGCGCTGCCGAACGTGCCGATGAACTTGTACGTGAACTGCGGCGGCACGGGCGGCGGAGGCGGCGGCGGAGTCTCAGGCTCCGTCTCGCATGCGGTACCGATGCCGTCGCGGTCGATGTCCGACTGATCGGGGTTGGCCATGCTCACACAGTTGTCGCGGAAATCGGGCACGCCGTCCTTGTCCGCGTCGGGCGGCGGGGTGGGCGGTGGCGGGGGCGGAGGTGGCGGAGGAGGAGGCGGTTCTTTGTACGCGAAGAGGTTGCGCTCGCTCTTGTAGCTGCCACTTTCGGCATCGAGCAACTCGAGGTGCAGGGGCTCGACGCCCTTCGGCGCCACCGCCACCGTGCGCGGACCGGGCGCGGCCTTCTTCGTGGCCACCGCGGGTGTGTTGTCGCTCAACGGCGCGTCCGGTGCCGCGAATGTGTAGATCGCGAACACGGCGATGAGGATCAGTGCCGCGGCAGTCCAGGTCTTCCAGTTCATCCAGTCCATCACAGCCGGTTCGTCGCGTCGGCCTGCGGCTCGTCGCGGAAGAGAGTCTTCAATCGGAGATTGAGGTTCAACTTTTTCTCGGGGCTCGAGCTCAACGAGATCTCGTCGATGATCACGAACTGCTGCGAGAGCTCGAGCAGGTTGATCATGCGGCGAGCCTGATCGTATGACGCCTCGACGGTGTAGGCGATGCCCACTTCCTTCGCGCCGACGACGGTGCCGCCGCGGCCGCGAGTGCCGGGCGTCGGCTCCATGTGAGCTTCACCCCCGGTGAACGTGTAAGAGCGCGGGATGGCGTTGCTCGCGTCGGCGAGGCGCTTGATCTCGGCGATGAGGAGCGTGAGGCGTCGCGGCTGCGTCGACCAGTGTTCGTCGAAGACGTTGCTGACCTCGGCCTGAACCTTTTTGTAAGCCTGCAACTGGCGCTCGGCGTCCGCGCGTCCCTGCCGCGATTTCGCGAGCTGTCCCTCGGCCTGCGCGAGGCGATCGTCCATCTCGTCGAGACGAGCCTGATACTGCACGCGATAGGTGAGGAAGAAGATGACGTTCCCGATCAGGAGCGCGCCGAGGATCACCAGCAGGATCCGCTTCTCGCGCCAGATCATCGCAGCACCTCCGCCGTCTGCGGAGCGTTCGGCAGGTAGTCCACCGACAACACGAAGGTGTACGTGCCGTCGTCGTTCGCGGTCTCGTTGCTGGGAAACGCGTTCTTGAACTGCGGATCGGCGTTCATGCGATTGATGGTCGTGATCATGCCGTCGCCCGACTTCGCCTCGAAGTTCATCGAGAGAGGGATCGGCCCGTTGACCGTGAACTGCGGTGATACGGACATCAGGCGGACGTCGTCGGCGAGGATCGATTCGAGCTCGTCGAGGAGGCGGCTCCAGGAGAACGCGCGCTCGGCGAGCTTCGCGTTGATGAAGCGCGTCTGCTGGTCGAGCTGCGCCAGGTCGAGGCCCTTCACGCGCTGCCGCGCGGTGTCTTCCTTCGCTTTCTCCACGCGAGCCTGCTCCTCGACCTCCGCGATCTTCGCGCGTGTGGCTTTGGTTTCGTGGATGTAGCGGTAGTAGGTCTCGATGTTGTTGAGCATCAGAAATGCCGACAACAGCGAGAGCGCGACGACGACGGCGTACACCGGACGATAGTCGCGATACGGCCGTGCCGCGAGATTGAGATGGATCGGCTTCACCCGGTGAAAACTCCTGTGCAGGCGGTCAGCTCGGCCTCGAGGCCGAACATGCCGGAGGGGATGTCTTCCGCATAGTCTTTGAGCGCGACGGTGCGGACCTGCGTATTGAACTCCTCGGCCAGCGTCGCGTGAATGTCCGCGCCGCGCTCGCCGGCCACGTAGCAGCTCGTGAACGTCTCGACGTTCAGCGAGTCGCGCAGGTAGCTGGCCGACAGGCGAATCTCCTGATCGATCGCGCGCTCCGCGCTGAGGTTGCGCGAGCGGATGAACAACGGATGCGCTCCGCGGAAGACCGCGGTCGTGAAATCGGTGCCGCGCAGATAGAAGAAGAGGCGGTCGCCGCTGGTGTCGCTCTCGCGCACCGTGATCGCGTTCCAGATGTTGAGTCCGACCGGCTCGATGAGCACGACTTCGAAGCCGGCCGCGGCGAACACGCGCTCGATGGCACCGAGCGTCGCTTCGAGCGCGCTCAGCACCAGGACCTTCACGTTGCCCTCGGCGTGCGACAACACGCTGTACGCGATGCGGAGCTGCTCGGGCGGAATGGGAAGCGTGCGCTTCAGACTCCAGCGCACGACGTCCATGGCGTCGGAGTCGCGCTCGGGGATCGACGGCAGGTCGACGATGTTGATGCGGAACCAGGAGTCGGGGAGGAGGACCGAGACCTTCTCCCACTTGCCCGTCTCCGTGCGCAGACGACGCAGCGTCTCCGCGAGCGCCGCCTCGTTGGCGAGCTGCGGCGTCACCGGCGTCGCGGTGAACGTCTCCGGAGCGAGGCGATAGGTCTTCGCGTTCACGATGCGCGGATTCGCCTTGCCGCGGCCGAGGCGCGCGTGCATCAGCGAATCACTGTCGAGAACGACTACGTCAGGGGGGAACGATCGCATTCTTTACTCGACGAACGTCACTTTGTTGATCTCGCGCAACGTCGTCTGTCCTTCCATCACTTTCAGCAGGGCCGACTCGCGCAGGAAGGTCATCCCCTCCTCGTGTGCGGCCTTCTTGATCTCCGAGGCCGGACGGCGGTCGAGGATCATGGTTCGAATACGATCCGAGAGGTCGAGAAGTTCCGAAATCGCCGCGCGGCCGTGGAATCCCGTGCCGTTGCACTCCAGGCATCCCGCGCCCTCGAAAAGCGTCTTTCCGTGGAACAGTGTCGGATCGAGTCCCGACTCGACCAGCGTCTGATCCGAATACTTCACCTCGCGCCGGCAGTGCTCGCAAATCTTGCGCACGAGGCGCTGCGCGAGAACGCAGTTGAGCGCGGAGACGAAGTTGTAGAGGTCGACCTTCATGTTCAGAAAGCGGCCCAGAACGTCGACGACGTTGTTCGCGTGGACGGTGGTGAAGACGAGGTGGCCGGTGAGCGCCGACTGCACGGCGATCTGCGCGGTCTCCTCGTCGCGGATCTCACCGACCATGATCTTGTCCGGATCGTGGCGGAGGATCGAGCGCAGTCCGCGCGCGAAGGTGAGGCCCTTCTTTTCGTTGACGGGAATCTGGGTGATGCCGCGGAGCTGATACTCGACGGGGTCTTCGATCGTGATGATCTTGTCTTCCGGCGACTGGATCTCCGACAGCGCGGCATACAGCGTCGTCGTCTTGCCCGAGCCGGTGGGGCCGGTGACGAGCACCATGCCGTACGGCTCCTTGATGAACTTGCGGAAGCGCGCCAGCATCGCGTCGTCGAATCCGAGGATGTCGAGGCGAAGGTTCTTGAACTCCTTCGACATCGACTCCTTGTCGAGGATTCGGATGACCGAGTCCTCTCCGTGTGCCGTCGGGACGATCGAGACGCGGAAGTCGATCGTGCGTCCGGTGATGCGGAGCTTGAAGCGTCCGTCCTGCGGCACGCGCTTCTCGGCGATGTCGAGCTCCGACATGATCTTGATGCGGCTGATGATCGTGGAGTGGTGGCGCTTGTCGATCGGATCGAGCGCCTCGTAGAGCACGCCGTCGATGCGGTACTTGACCACGACCTCGGTGTCGCGCGTCTCGATGTGAATGTCCGAGGCGCGGCGCTGGATGGCGTTGAACACGATCGAGTCGACGAGCTTGATGATCGGCGACGAGTCCTGCGCCGTGATCGAGTCGATCGTCAGCGTCTCTTCGCCTTCCTCGTTCTCCGCCACGAGCTGCATGCGGAAGCCTTCCGTGGCTTCGTCGAGGACGCGCTGCGTCGACTCCGACTTCTGCAGCTTGTCGCGGATGCTCGCCGGCGACGCGACCTTGACCTTCAGCGGCGCGCCGAGGAGGAGCTCCAGCTCGTCGAGCTTGAGCACGTCCGTCGGATCGCCCACGACGACGACGATGTGTCCGTCCTCGCGGTGCTCCGGCAGGAACTGATAGCGGATCATCAGGTCCAGCGGGATGTCTTTGAAGAGCTGGTGGTCGCCCTGGAAATGCTCGAGGTCGACGTAGGGAAAGCCGTACTGCTCCGCCAGGCGGCGGGCCCGTGAGGCCTCCCCGGTCGGGTCGGCGTTCTTGTAGAGCGTGCGATTCGGATCAGCGACCATAGAAAAAACTACATTCCCACCTGTGACAAGCGGAAGAGCGGAAGATAAAAGGCGTACAGGAGAACGGCGATGACCCCGCCCATGAAGACGAGGATCAGGGGCTCGATCGCCGCGACCAGACGCGTGAGCCTGGATTCGATTTCCTCGTCGTAGAACTCGCTCACATTGGTGAGCATTTCCGTGAGCGCGCCGGTCGATTCGCCGACCTTGATCATCTCGACGGCGAGGTCACTGACGACCTTGGTATTGTCCAGCGAGCGCCACAGCGGCTCGCCCTCGCGCACGTTCTGCACGATTCCCGAGATCTTCGTGGAGACGAGCGCATTCGTGACCGATTGCGAGGCGATCTCGATGGCGGGCACCATCGGCGTGCCGCCGGACAGCAGCGTGCCGAGGGACTGCGTGAACTGCATGATCGCGAAACGATGCAGGACGCCGCCCACGAGTGGAATGCGCAATTTCATGCGGTCCCACGTCAAACGGCCTCGCGTCTTCACCCATCGATTGATGAGGAACACCGCGAAGACGGCGAGGATCAAGGCCAGCAGGAGGTTCTCACGCAGGAAGGTGGCGATGTTGATCATGACCTGCGTGAACCACGGCAGCTCCTGTCCGAAGCCCTCGAAGAACTCGGCGAACTTCGGGATGACGTAGGTCATCATCACGGCGATCATGGCCGCCGAGAGCAGGACGAGAATGGCCGGATAGACCAGCGCGCCGACGACCCGCTTGCGCAGATTGACGATGAGCTTCTGATAACGGAGGAAGCGCTTGATCACGCCCTCGAGATCGCCGGAGCGCTCGCCGGCGCGCAACGAGGTCGAGTAGATGGGCGGGAAGAGATCGCCGTGCGCGGCGAAGGCGTCGGAAAGCGCGATGCCGTTGGTGAGCTTCTCGCGGATCTCGGCAAGGACTTCCCGGAAGCGCGTGTTCTTCTGCCGCTCGAGCAGGATGTCGAACGACTGGATGATCGGCAGGCCGGCGCGGACGAGCGCGAGCAATTCCTGGTTGAAGAGGAGGAATTGCTCGGTGCTGACGGCGCGGCCGAAGCGCGGAATGAGCTCGCGCAGACGGAATGAACCGCGGCGTCCGCCGAAGACGTGCATTCCCTGGCGGCGCATCTCTTCCTGCGCGGCGCGCAGCGAGGCCGCGACCACCGGCCGCTCGACGACGTCGCCCTCGGGCGTTCCTACTCTGAGGATGAATTCGGGCATTGCGAAAGCGTTTCCTTGCCTCGACTTGGACGGACCGTTGACAGGAACGTTACGGTCGAGGCGGCGCGTGATAACGGAAGGCCGGCGCGGTTTAGTCCGCGCGCGTGAGGGTCTCGAGAACCTCGGCCAGCGTGCCGCGCACATTGATGGCGTCGCCGTTGACGAGCTTGAGCGTGGTGCCGATGCCTCCGCGCCCGGAATCGAACTCTTGGGCTTGCACGACGTGCTCCGGATCGACGGCCACGGCGGTCCCGACACCGATGAGCTGGAAGTGTACGAATCGCTTCATGGAGGGGAAGTGTACTTTGTCATCCCGAGCGTGAGTCGAGGGACCTGTGCGGGCGGGGCGCGAAACACGTGCCATGCCGCTCCGCCCGCCCGGGTCCCTCGATCACGCTCGGGACGACAGGGACCCCTATCCTTTAATCTTCCGCTTGAGCCGGGTCCACACGCTCGGTTGCTCCTTCGCCGGTTGATATGAATGCAGCGACTGCGCTTCTCCCGGGGGCCACATCGAGCTGACCGAACCTTCGCGGTAGAACGTCGCCGTCAAACTGCGGCGGGAAATGTGGGAGTCACGCTGCCGTTGCGATGATCGTTCTCATCGCCGCCGCTTTTCGAACAACTCCTGCCGTCCTTTCATCCGCGTGTATCCGGCGTATTTGACCTTCACCCACTCGGTGGTGACCTCATAAGGATCGCTTCGCCGCTTCGCCACGATGCCTTCGAGGTCGAGCTCCGCGGCGGCGGCAAAGAGGGCAGGATCGTTCATGTGCTCGACGTAAGCGACCGGGGTCTGCTCGAGGAGTTTCTTCAGGGCTCGTTTTCTCCTCCACAACGGTTGCGCGCGGAGATCGCGGCCGTCGAGCCAGAGGAGATCGAACGCGGCATATGCGGGCGCGCCGCGCCGAAAGAACAGGGCATTGAAATCGGGACGTGCCTCGGTCATGACGATAATCTCGCCGTCCATGATCGCGCTCTCCAGCGGCATCACGCGCGCGATCGCGTTCGCGAGATCCTGAAACCGCGGCATCGGCTTCCCCGTTTTCGAGATGAAGGAACCGTGGCCGTTCTGCAGAGAAAGCACTCCCCGGAAGCCATCCAGCTTCAGCTCATAGAGCCACGCCGCACCGAGCGGCACGGTCGTGCGCCGGACGGGGCGGATCGGCTCGATCTTCGGAAGTGGCCTGCGTCTCACGTTCCGGTCGTACCAACGACAAAGATAATGCCTCGCACGCGTGCATGGTGCGTGGGGGAAGCGTTACCATGATCGCGAAGGAGGTTCTCCATGGCTAAAGGCAACAACGCCCGGAAGAAAGAGACGAAGAAACCGAAGAAGGACAAAAAGTAGCGGTGTCTTCACCTCGGCGGCCGCCGACCCGCGGCGGCCGCGAGCCGATCCATCACCGCGCCATCGCCTGCTAGACTCCCCGCCACCTTGCGACCTCGCTTCCTCGCCGCGCTTCTTTTCGGGGCGATCCTCATCGGTGGGTTCAAGCCGCTTTATCTCCGCGCGCTTTTCGGCGATGCGAGGGGCGACGTCAATCGTCCCGATCGCCGCACGCCCGACTATCCCGCGTTTCTCCAGGAAGTCGCGCGGCACACGAGACGCGGACAGTCCATCGCCATCGTTGCTCCGATGCGGTACTGGCATTCGGGGTATTCGTATGCGTATTACCGCGCGACCTACTTCCTCGTCGGACGACGCGTCATCCCGATCGTCGATCCCGATGATTCACTTCATCCCGAGCGGCTGAAGGAAACGGATCTCATCGCGGTCTGGAACATGCCGGACATCGTCGGACCTGAAGTGCTCTGGCGCGGGCACGGCGGCGTGCTTTTGCGGGGGACGCGTTGATCGCAGTGCTGGTCACAGCAACGCAGATTCTGATCGCGGGGATGGCCGCGGCGCGGTGGCTCGACCCGACGATCACCCCTCGCCGTCTCCTCGGCACGGCCTGGCTCCTCGGCAGCGGCATCTGCGCGTTCATCCTGCTCGCGTTGTCACTCATGGGGATCGTCTGGACGCCGATGTCCTTCACGCTGGCGTTCTGCGTCACGGTCATCGCGCTGTGGGTCCGCTGCCCCGCCAACCCTACGACTGCGCTCAGGGCAGGCTGCCAACCGCCAACCGCCAACCGGCGCAGCATCGCCGCGCTCGCGATCGATCTCTGCACGCTCCTTCTGATCGTCGGTCACGGCGCATACGCGCTGATGGTCCGCGGCGCCGAATGGGATTTCTGGGCCATCTGGGGATTGAAGGCGCGCGTGTTTCTGGCGCACGGC